>Ga0153996_1000301_pt1 | contig 22993 bp, 25 predicted proteins | sample TSNC080MetaG_FD_104728 | JGI IMG/M metagenome (GOLD analysis project Ga0153996, IMG submission 104728) | Attine ant fungus gardens microbial communities from North Carolina, USA - TSNC080 MetaG | ecosystem: Host-associated > Fungi > Mycelium > Unclassified | place: USA: North Carolina, Lumber...
GTGCTTTGTAGTGTGTAACTCCTTCTAATATAAATATAAGAAAAATTCAGCAGGAATTCAAGGCTTTTCATTCCAATGTGTGCCTTGAAGCGCCTGCCGCGAAAGGAATGTGAGGTTAATATGATAGAACTCATCATTAGCAGTCACTTAAACTATATCAAGTATATAATCATGCTTTGTCTCTCTTATTTTTGAGAATCATAGTTTAGTTTTACCATCGGAAATATAATCGCCCCAAGGAAGTTAGGCATTCTGAAAAATCGTTTATTTTTATCCAATTTGGTGATTTCTTTCATTTCTTGATCAGTCAATACAAAGTCAAAAATGTCAATATTACTGTTGATATGCTCTGGATTCTTAGAGCCAGAGATGGCTATATTTCCTATCTGTATATGCCATCTTAAAATAATCTGAACTTTTGATTTCCCATATTTATTTGCCAACTCCGAAAAGATTGATTCATTTATTAATCTTGAATCTCCATGGCCCAATGGATACCATGCCTCAATACGAATACCATCTTTAGTGTATTTTGAACGAGCTTCTTTTTCTGCGAAATACGGATGACATTCTGTTTGTAATATTGCAGGCTTTATAGAAGCATAAGATAGTAGTTTATTAATTTGTTTCTCATCAAAGTTGGAAATACCAATCGCTTTTATCTTTCCTTGTTCTACTGCTTTTTCCAACTGTTTCCACGCATTCTCTACAGCACCATATGGTTGATGTAGAAGCATTAAATCAATGTAATCCACATCCAGTCTTGTAAGCGTTGCATCAATATTTTCATCTGCTTTTTTATAGACAGCAGGCATAAGTTTTGAAGTCAAAAAGATTTCATCTCTAGGTATGCCTGATTTTCTTATTGCCCTACCAACAGCTTTCTCATTCATATATCCATTAGCAGTATCAATTAATCGATAACCATTTAAAAGTGCTTCATAAACAGCTTCTTCAGCTTCATCTGGTTTGAATGTAAATGTACCTATTCCAATAGAAGGAATTTTATCCCCATTATTTAGCTCAAAATATTTCATGTTCTTCTCTCTTTCTCATGCATACATAACTTACTAAAAAATGTTTTACATGTTTTCACTACTAACCAAGATGCAATTTGCTTCAGCAGTTTAATATAAATTATTCCATTTTACTTCTTGTTTTTTTGGTTGTTAGCTTCAATAATTTCAGTTAACTTGATATTCTCATTAATAAATCTTGCATTTGGATTTTTTTCTGGCATAGAAGTTAGTTTAATTGCTTTAACTGGACAATGATGAATACAAGCCATACATGCTTGACAATTGTCATAATCATAATTTGGCTTACCATCAATAATCTCTATGCATTTTGCAGGACATACCTTAGTACAAATACCACAACTTATGCAATCATCATTTACTTGATACATACTGGAATGGCAGCCATTCTATCTATATAACCTTGATGTGCCGCTAAGTCTTCCTCAGTAACTGCCTCAATTTCATTTTTCTTATCTTGAATATCTCTTTTAATAATAGCTAATTGTTCTTCCATATCGAATGCTGGTAAGAAATTATCCACCATTAAAACCATATGAATATAATTTGCTTTTTTATCACATTCATTTATTAATAGATCATCAACTAATTTACTTGCACCACCATGTCTATTTCCATAAGTTAAAATCACATAAAAATATTCTGTTTTGAAAGTTGCTTTCTTTAAGAATTCTGTAACCATAGCCGGTGGTAAATGTCCAAACACTGGACATACTATTCCTATTCTTTCATCTTCAAATACCAAATTATCTTGATTAATAATTTGAGGTATACTTACTAAATTTTCCTCTTTTTCTAATTGTTTTGCTACATATAAACTATTTCCAGTAGCACTAAAATAAAATAACATTTCTTTTCTCTCCTTTATTTATTTTGGTTATCGGTCTTGATAATTTCCATTAAACCTACATGTTCATTACGATATCTTGCATTAGGATTCGCTTCTTTCATATTCATTTTAATTACTAACTTTATGGTTTAATTTTATTCTTTTCCATTAAAGATGTACAATATCAATTTTGCAATCCAGATTTCATAAAACGAATAGTGAGGATTGTTCTTTTGCTAAATTATGTTATACTTAAGAAAACAATATGTTATCAGGAGGGTTTCAGATGATCAATTATTTTTCATTACAACAACTGGTTGCTTTTTATGAAACCAGTACTTTATCTAGGGCTTCAGAGCAACTTCATATTTCACAACCAACAATCACTCGAACGATGAAAAAAATATAGGAAGAATTTCGGGTGCCACTTTTCAATAGAACAAAGAACAGTATTAAACTAAATGAAAATGGTGTACTTGCTGCTAAACTTGCTGAGAAAATAATTAACCAAACAGATGAAATGATAAATACGGTTCGTGCACTCGATAAATCAACTCGCACAATTTCTCTTGGTTCTTGTGCTAGAGTGCCAATTTCTGATTTGATAAACCGTATGACAATGTTTTATCCAGAGGCATCCATATCTTCTGAAGTAAAAGGAGTTTCTGATTTATTAGATGGTCTAGAAAATAATACCTATCAAATGATTATTTTACCATTTGAACCTGCCAGTTCTAATCTAATTACCAATAATATTGGTGAAGAGCATCTTGCGTTTTGCATTCCAAAAAGTCATCATTTTGCCAACAAAAAAACTTTATCTTTCGAAGAGATGGATGGTCAAAGCATGTTGTTTTATCATAAAAACGGTTTCTGGGAAGAGCTTATTCATGAAAAAATGCCGAATTCTCATTTTCTCGTTCAAAATGAACGATATTCCTTCCACGAACTAATAGAAAGTTCCATTTTACCGTTTTTCATTTCTGATGCTTTCCTCCCAGTCAAGCCAGATAATCGTTTAAAAGAACGTGTGATTATACCCATATCGAACCCGGAAGTACACGTGAGCTACTATCTTGTTTGCAAAAAAGAAAACAAAAATAGATTTTCTGTTCTCTTTTACTAAAATTATTTATTTCTTTGTTGTTATTTATTATAATTGATATCTTTTATAATATCTACTAACTTGACTGTATCCTCATTCAACTGAACTTCAATTCTTGTTAATCCTTCTTTTGTTTGATACAAGGTTAGATTAACAAGTTCCTATATAAATTTTCATCAAGAAAACTACCAGTAAAACTTAACGGTGTTAAGCATAGCAAGTGGTTTCTTTTTTACCAATAAAAAACGAATACTTTTACACATTCGTTACTTCATCAATTTGGGGTATTGGGTGATTTAAATGTCACTTGAGCAGACCCCTTCCTCAAACAATGTTATCATGAATTGCTTCTTTCTTACTTATTATCTGGCACATTTAATACAATTAATCTACTCATATCCCACGATGAATGAAATCAGAATTTCATATCTTTAAATTTCTCAATTCTCTTCATCTCAAATTCCAATAATTCGGTAAACATTTGTTTCAATTGTTCTTCATTATATGTTGCGATATAATCAAAATAAATGCCGCGTTTTTCTGTTGGAATAACAATTGGTGGTAATCCATTTTTCAATAATTCATAGTTAATTAGTAATCTACCGGTCCTGCCATTTCCGTCTTCAAAAGGGTGAATATGTTCAAACTCTATATGAAATCTTGCAATCTTGCATAACAAATCCTCTTTAGAATCTATAGGTGCATGATTATAATTATCAATGAAATACAACATTTTATTTGGAATTTCATTAGCGTCTGGTGGAATATCCTGTGAACCATGAATCATTACATTCACTTTTCGATAACCTTTTGTATCTTTGATATTTTTATTGATAAGCTCATTGATTGTAATAAGATCATTTGCCTCCAATTTTTCTTTTTTTACCATTTTTTCTAATAAATAATTTAAAGCATATTTGTGATTAATCGCCTCATAGATTTCTCTTGGCTGAGCTTTAACCTGAAAAGAATTATCATTAAAGATAATCGCATAAGTTTCTGCATATGAAAGTGTACTGCCTTCAATTGAATTGGTATGATACGTAATTCTTGTAATAAAATCTTCAAAATAGTTTTGATTATTTCTCATTAATTTTAGATATTTCATGTGCTCACCTAATTCCTTTTATTTATTCCACAATAATCTATCAGTATTTTTCTAGTTGTTTTTCTTATGTATTGATTTTAACATAATTTCATGCATAAAGTATATCAAAACGAATCAAAAAAACTCCCACATGAGCAAGAAAAAAACTATCTTCACTATTTATTAATCAAGCAGAAAGATAAACTATTAGATCTATACCTAAATCAAATTAAAAGAACAACCTCATCACATTTTTGATTCATCCCTTTTCCCTTATTTTATAGATTACATTATTTTCCAACTATTTTATTTCATAAACAATATCATCGAGCAACCTTTTTATTGCCCTTTTATTATGGTCAATAAGATTTGCTGGTAAATTATTTAGATCAAACCAAGTTAACTCAGCACATTTATCTGGTTCCATAATTTTCAAAGTTCCTTCAAACTTGTCACAGGTGAAGAAAAAATTATAATAGTTTTCTAATGCTTTATGTTCAAAAGATACCAATTTAATATTTTCTTTGCTTAATGTAATATTAATTTCCTCTTTAACCTCTCTAATAAGTGAGTCTTCAATTTTTTCATTGCTTTCAACATGCCCGCTAGCAGCCATGTCAAACATATTATCCATATATCCAGTATTTTGCCTTAACTGCAATAATATTTGTTTTTGATTATTTTCATTTTTTACTAACATTAAAAAAACTGCACTATTTGTTTTATGTCTCTCTTTCATACTCGATCACCTCAAATTATTATATCATCAATTATCGAAATATTTAAATAGACTAATCAAATTTTGATTAGCTCTGAACAATTTTAGGTATAACTTAATTTTCCATTAGTGCTCCTAATCGAACGATAAAAATTTAAATCTCCCAAGCTATTACAAAATCTCTGTCTCTATCAAATTAATTCTGCCTTTTGGTATACTAAAACGAATACTTTTACATATTCGTTACTTCATCTATTTGAAGTGTTGGAGCAAATCAGATGTCGCTTGGGCGGACTTTCTTCCCACCACTAAATACTATAATAACTCTCTTGCTCTTTCTTGTATAACTATTTCTAATTTTCGTAATCTCCAATTAGGTAACTTATATTTTCTATGCTGTTTGTTAAACTCAAATTGTACTAGTTTTCTAATTCTCTCTTTCTGCCTATTTGTAATTAATGGCTTAACAAACTGAATAAAATCCATATAAAGAGCTGGTCTTCTTGTATTCGCATATTTATTAATCTCTTTAAAATCTTCTTTCATAGCTCCATATAATAATGATAACCCATTATCGTATACAGGTGCAGTTTTAATAATCTCATTTGTTTTATTATCCACTAAAAACCCAAAGTTTCCTAAGTGTCTATCTTCATTCAGAATGATAGCATCAAACACTAACATATCTAACAATTCTTGATAATAGCTCTCTCCTAAATTAATATAATAATTTATTACTGAATCAATACCTCCACTTTTAATTATTTTTCCAGTTGCAACAAAAGATGTATTAATGTCATTAAATAATTCGCAAGTTGAACACATCTTTCCTTTCCATTTAGATAATCCATAAGGCACATACGCTATTCCCATAACTTCTGCGACTTGACTAGCATAGTACTCAGAGTATGGCTCTACCCCACTATTTGCAAATCCTTCACTTCCTGCTTTAAATAGTATAATTTTATTATCTATTCTTCGCCAAGACTTTGCAAGCATTCCATTTGTTGTAAATTCTGGTGAAGTATGAAATGTAGTTCTTTCAAAACTTCCATATCCTGTAAAAGCAATGGAAGCAATATTTGTATTAAATGGATTTTCATATAAATTTCGTTCTTTAAAAATATCTTTGCAATCCTCTTTGACTACCCAATACGCATCATTTAATGATAAGCCTTGGCATATATCAAGAATACCCTGAACATCTTTTTCATTTAATCCTAATCTTGCAAGAAAGTTGCTAACATAAGCTCTATTTCTTGGTATTGTTCTTCCTTTTAACCACCTTAACAAAGATCCATTAGTTGCTTCCATTCCTATTGGTAACAAATATTTTTTTTCTTTATTAATATAATTAATAGTTACCTGCAACCCATCATTAGTAGTTTGCATATTAAAACGTAATAATTCAATATCATATTGTTTTAGGATATAATTCATATCTGTCACCTCATCTTCTTTTATTTGTTTTAAAACAATTTATTAGCATTTTTATTGTTTTCTATCATTACTCTATTTGTTTTATCTATGAACTAATTTTAACATAAATTTTTATATAAAGTATATTAAAAGTAAAATATAATACAATTAAAAACAGTATCTTGAATTAGTCCAAAACTTGGGTTCAAAATACTGTGCATTGCCATGGTTAAGTTATAAAATTTTCCCAGATATGGAGTAGCCAAACTATTTAATCCTCTTTATAGATTGTTTTTTACAAAAAAATATATTTTTATCTAGATTTTATAGTGTCTATATACCAATTGATTTTGCTTGCCCAAGTACTACTACTTGCATACTTATTACCAATTGCTTCTGGATCAGTTAATCCATACGAATAATAATTTCTATATAGATTACTAAAGTAGGCTTCGATTCCTTCTTCAAGAGTAGAGTACGTTGCATAAGATCCACCACCACAACCAGGATTTCCTTTCATACCACCTACATTATTACATGACTTAACCAAGGTGCTACACTGCCAAGTGCACCCTGTTTCATGTAGTACGATTGCTACAGCCAAATAAGGATCAATTCCATACTCTATTGACTTAGATGCAAATATATACCCAGTATCTTCTAATGTAGAACTAAGTGAAAGATTCAACTTATCGGCTAATTCTTGCATAGTAAATCCATCATATACAATAGGTTCAATATTTTCTATGTAATTAATAATTATTGAAATATGATCCGACTGGGATCTGATTAAGACTAATCCTGTTCCCTCAATTCCCTTATTCCTATATAATTGTTCTGTCATTATAAATCCACTACCTGTCAAACAGACAATCCCTAATAATAGAAAAACAATCATCCTTTTTGCTATTTTTAATTTAACCATGTTCCTTAGTATCCCTCTTCATTCTTTACTAAAACAACTAATTTTCCCATATTATACCATCTAATTATATAAAAAGACAGTTATTTTCATTAGAGTTTAATGCAATTATTTCTCCTGATTCTACATCTACTTTCACTATCCTAACTTGTGAGGTAAAAAGAAGATTAATAATAATACTCTTAATTTGATAATATAAAGACATTTGTAATTTGTCAAAGCATATAATAAATCTTTGTATTTCTCTAATTCTTTCATATGTTCTTTGATTCTAATTTATCACATTCATATGATTTCTTTTTATGTAATAACATTATCTTCCTTTCTTTTTAAGTTTTTAATGTTTAAAAAAACAGTAGCAAAATTGTGTTCTCATCTAATTTGTTTGATTTTATCTACTTTATTTCATCTTCAAAATGACATCCATTTTACTTCAACTTAGGCAAAAAAAAACTCAAAATCGTGAATGCGTTCATAATATATGGTGACATACATGGTTTTAGGTTTATACATTTAATACATCTGCCTCATTGGCGTAAACAAATTGTTTATACTTTTATCAGGAACTAGAATTTCTTTTATTGCATCTGTATGTATTCTATAGTTTATTTCAGATATTTCTTATGAGGCTTTTGTAATAGTAACCCACCACAATGAACATTCATATCCATGTACAACATGAGCATAAAAAGGAGGCTATTAATGATGTTTTTGAGTTAAAAAAATAAGCATTAAGCTTATTCTTTTAACTAAATCATCTTTAAATTTAATAACCATTGCTTAACATCATTCTTAACACTTCCTGAGCCTGCTCCATATGCCACAAAACCATCTAAAATAGTTGTGCCAGGACAAAGTGTTGAAATATCCTTAATCATATTTGCTTCTCCCCCACCACCGTGAGTCACAAAAGGTATTATTATTTTATTTGAAAAATTAAATTCAGACAAGAATGTCGTTACTGGTGGAGCAATGGTACTCCACCAATTTGGTGATCCTACAAAAATAATATCATATTGATCAATTGAATCTAGGTTTGTTTTTAATTTTGGTTTAAACCCCTCTTTTATTTCTTTTTTTGCTTGATCAACAACAGCATTATAATTACTTGTATAAGTATCTTTAGGCTCTATTTCAAAAACTGTTGCATCAATCGATTCATTAATATATTGTGCAATTTTTCTTGTATTATTTGACCAAGAATAATAAGCTATTAATACTTTCTTTTCCATATTTAAAGCTCTCCTTTTTATACTTTAGTTTTTCCTTCAACAATATTTTTATAATCAATTAAATTCTCTTCTAATAATTTAGGTGTATCTAAACTATAAGGACATTTGCTACTACATTGATTACAATGAATACAATCCTCAATCTTACTCATGTTTTCCTGCCATGCTTCACTCAACCACATAGCCGAAGGTGCTCTTCTAATTAATAATGACATCCTCGCACAACTATTGATCTGTATACCAACAGGACAAGGCATACAATAACCACAACCTCGACAGAAATTACCTGCTAACATCTCTTTATCTTTTTCAATGATTTCCTGACGTTTTTTTGTTAATTCTGGCGGATTATCAAAGCAACCCAAGAAATCATCTAACTCCGTTTCCCTTTGTACACCCCAAATAGGAACAACATGATCAAATTGTGCTAAATATGCATAGGCAACATCAGCTTTATCTATTAATCCGCCTGCTAATGCCTTCATTGCAATATAACCCAAATCATGTTCTTTACATAATTCTACGATTTGAAGATCTTTATCCGAAGCTAAATAACTAAAAGGAAATTGAATGGTTTCATATAATCCAGATTCAATTGCTTCCTTCGCAACTGCTAGTTTGTGGTTTGATAATCCAATATGCTTAATCATTCCTTTTTCTTTCGCTTCTAACATTGCTTCATATAACCCAGTCCCATCATTTGGTTTTGGACAAAATGATGGTGTGTGAAATTGATATATATCAATATAATCAGTCTGTAACATTTCTAAACTTGTGTTTAAGTCTTTCCAAAAAGAATCAACATTTTGAGCTCCTGTTTTCGTTGCGATAATGATGTCTTTTCTTACCTCTTTTAAAGCTAATCCTATTTTCTTTTCACTGTCACTATACCCTCTTGCAGTATCAAAGAAACGAATGCCATAATCATACGCTTTCTTCAATAAATAAACAGCTTCATCCTCTGTAACTCTTTGAATAGGTAAAGCTCCAAACCCATTCTTTGGTACTACAATCTCTGTTTTCCCTAATCTAACCATGTTTTTATTCATCATTTCTTCACCCTTCTAGATATTTTTCCCTAATTCATAAGCTTCTTGCATTGATACGTTGTCTTTAACATCCCCTTTATCATAAACACCAAGACCTAAAACATAGCCTTTTTCTTTTACACTACTATCACAGCATCTAATCCAACCTCTAAATTCATTCAGCACTGTATCAGCCACATCTTCAAAAGGTGCTCCTGCACTGATGATATAAACTATAATAATAGACAAGCGTTGACATCACAATAACATCAGCTTCTTCCATTTGTTGTAAAATGGCATCCATATCATCTTTTAATATGCACTCTCCACCATTTTGACAACTTTTTTATTCATCTCTATCACTTCTTTTTACCGAAAGAATGGGCTATTTTCTTTAAATTTTGCTATTTTAGTATCTAATTCTTGCATAATCTTAGGAATATCAATACCTTGTGGACATGCTTTCACACATTTTTTACAGTTGATGCAATTAGATGGTTCTTCTTCTTTTTCTAATGCCATGATTGTGAACGTCAATCCTGGAGAATGATCAAAAGAGATTTCATTGTAAATACTCATTAGTTTTGGGATATCTAAATTTTTTGGACATCCAGAGGTACAATAGCGACAAGCAGTACATGGTACTTGTTTTACTAATTTTTCAACAATTTTATCGAGTAAATGTATTTCTTCTTGATTAAGTGGATGTGAAGAAGCGAATGTTTTTATATTATCTTCTAATTGTTCAATTGTATTCATTCCTGAAAGAACGACTTGAATATTATCCAATGTCCTTAAATAATTGAATGACCAAGATGCAATGGATTCATCAGGTCTAGCTGCTTTAAGATTTTGACAATCTTCTTCATCTAAATTAATTAATCGTCCACCTCTTGTTGGCTCCATAACCATGATTGGTAAATGATATTCTGTAAGAATCTCATATTTTGTTTTAGCATCTTGTAATGACCAATCTAAATAATTTAATTGAATTTGAACAAAATCATAACAATTTCTATATTCTAAGAATTTTTTTAAAGTGTCTGGGTGTGAATGACAACTAAATCCAAGATATTTAATTCTTCCCAACTCTTTTTGTTTTACTAAATAATCTATAATTCCTAATTTCTCATCCATATAAACATCTAATGAAGCTTCACACATATTGTGTAATAAGTAAAAGTCAAAATATTCTACTTGACATTTCTTTAACTGCTCTTCAAATATCTTTTCTGGTGTATCTCCAGGTTTGAGTGCATGTCCAGGCATCTTGGTTGCTAAATACCAGCTATCTCTTGGATATTGATTTAACACTTCACCAACAATAATTTCTGATTGACCTCCACAATAACCATAGGCTGTATCAAAATAGTTAATTCCATGATGATACGCATACTCAATTAATTCTTTCGATTTTTCTATGTCAAATGGTCCTCTAAAATCAGCCCCTTCAACTGTTGGCAAACGCATATTTCCCATACCTAATGTTGATAATTCTATATCCTTAAATTTTTTATAGTTCATATTTTTACCTCTTTCTTTACTATTATTTATTGAATAAAATTTGTTCGTTCTCTTGCTTCTTTTTTAGGATACGCTATCCCTAATTCTATCGCTGCTTCTTTACATCTTAGAAACCAAGCCATGTTCCTAGCAAGTACTCTCATGATTTGTAAACCCTCTAAATCCTTTTTCACATCTTCCGGTGAATTGCCATGAATCATATTCCAATATCTTGATGAAATAATAGGCATTTCGGATAAAGAAAAATATTTATTCATTTGATCAAATGTGGCAGTTGTTCCAGCACGTCTGGCAGAGGTGATACAAGCCGCTGGTTTCAAATAAAAGACATCACTGTTTGAACATAATGCTGTAAAGAATGCTCTGTCCATAAACGATGTGATTGCTCCAGTTGCACCAGCGTAATGTACAGGCGATCCAAATATAAATCCATCTGCCTCCTTTGCTAATTTTAAGAATTCATTAACTGTGTCATTAATTGCACATTTTTTCAGCTTACTACAAGCACCACAGGCGATACATCCAGAAATAGGCTTGTTCCCAATTTGAAATATTTCTGAATCTACATGTTCCTCTTTTAGAGTCTTTTGAATTTCCAGTAATCCGGTGTATGTACACCCTTTTGAATGTGGACTGCCATTTACTAATAATACTTTCACTATATTTGCCTCCTATCCCTACGAGTAATGTCTACATCAGTAATTATTTTCCAATAATATCAAATTCTTTCCATACTTCACTTTTATATCTTTTAACAAATAAGACTGCTCGAATACCCCAATCGAATCCCATTGCGATCCATACACCTACAATACCTAAATTAAGAACAATACCGAATAAATAAGAGAAAACAACTCGACATATCACAGTTGCAAAGATTGATATATACATTGTATATTTAACGTCGCCTGCAGCTCTTAAAGCACTTGATAGGGGTCCAGACAATGGAGAAATAGTAATAACAAACAAATTATGAATAACAACTAAAATAAACGTGATTCTTGCTGTTTCTACACTTAATGAGAACATCTGTAATATTAATGGCATTGCTAAAATAATTGCGATATCTAGAACAAAGGTAAACACATAAGCTATACGTAATAACTTTTTAATATAATAATCCACTTGCTCATAATCTTTTGCTCCAATACATTGTCCTACAACCGTAACAATTCCTAAATTAATGCCAGTCCCAATAATCGCTCCCACATAATCAATACTATTTGCTACTCCATTTGCTACAATATGGGATGTTCCAAATAATGCAATCATACTGACTAAAATAAGCTTAGACAATTGAAACAATCCATTTTCTATACCATTTGGAACTGCGATATATAAAATTTGTTTTACTAAACGAATATTAACTGATAAGATTTGTTTAAAGGTGACATAAACTACATTCTTTTTATCCAATGCTAAATAAATCATAATGATTGTCGCTACAAGTCTAGAAACCAATGAAGCAATTGCAATACCTGTTACTCCTGCATTGAAAACAAAAATACCTAAATAATTTCCCACTACATTGATTACATTCATTAAGATTGAAACATACATCGTAACTTTTGCTTTCTTCATTGATCTAAAGATAGCCGTTCCACCGCTGTAAACAGCTAACAAAGGATAAGACAATGCTGAAATATAGAAATATGTTTTTGCAGAATTCATAACCTCTGCCTCTACCCCACCAAGCATTAAATCTAAGATCACACCATTAAATAACAAAGCGATTGCCATAAAGAGAATAGAAACAATCGCTGTTATTGTTATTAATTGACTTGCTGAATAACAACCTTTTTCTTTATCTTTATTTCCTATATATTGTGAAACAATAACTGCTCCACCTGTTGCTAATGCACTAAATACAAAAATAAATAACCCATTAATCATATCCACTAAAGATACACCTGAAACGGCTGCTTCCCCTGCATATGAAATCATCATTGTATCGACCAACCCAACCATCATTGTTAGCATTTGTTCAATAATTAATGGTACTATTAAACGTTTCAAATCTAAATTTGAAAATAATTTCCTATCTTCATCTATCTGTACTTTAGGTTCTATCAACCTATTCACTATACTTCCTATACTCATTTTATCCCCATCTATTTTTAATGCTTTCACTATATTTACCTCCTACTATCTCTATGCTATCAATTAGAGTAATATCTAAGTCAAGTAATTATTTTTCAATCATAATAAATAAATGTTTTTCCTACTCTAATTTTTACCTTTTAGTAAATAAGAAGGCTCAAACAGCTCCAATTACATACGGCCTATAAATCTTTTCTATCCACCTACACGTTTTGCTTGCGATGATCCTGGTGCATATCTTCCACCTTTAATCTCAATCCTAGATAATGTCTGATTTAATTTAGCCATTTCTTCTTTTGTTAATTCAATATTTGTTGACTCTATATTTTCTTTGAATTGTTCAATAGTTAAAGCACCTGGAATTGGTACGATGAATGGTTTTTGAGCTAACAACCAAGCTAATGCAATTTGTGCTGGTGTTCCATTTTTTTCTTTTGCTACTACTTTAATTAAATCTACTAATGCTTGATTAGCGTCTAAATTTTCTTTTGAAAACCGAGTATTTGCAGCTTGTCCTCTTGAATAAGCTGCATTAGTATTTCCTGTTAAAAATCCTCTTCCTAATGGACTAAATGGTACTAATCCTATACCTAATTCTTCTAACGTGTCTAATAATTCTTCTTCTGGTTCCCTAAACATCATCGAGTATTCACTCTCAACAGCAGTTAATGGAAAAATGGTATGTGCTTTTCTAATCGTTTCTGGGCTTGCCTCTGATAAACCCCAATGTCTAATCTTTCCTTCTTCTTTTAATTCCTTCATTGTTTGAGCAACAACTTCGATTGGTGTATTTGGATCTACACGGTGTAAATAATAAATATCTACATAATCTGTTTGTAATCTTTTTAATGAACCTTCTAATGATGAACGAATTGTTTCTGGACTGGCATCTAATACTTGTTGTCCATCTTTAATCTGCATACCACATTTTGTAGCAATAATGACTTGATTTCTATATCCTTTTAAAGCTTCTCCTACAATTTCTTCATTAGTAAATGGTCCATATGCTTCAGCAGTATCAAACATTGTTACACCCAATTGAAGAACTTGATGTATATACTTAATAGAGTCTTCTTTACTTGGTGCAGTGCTTCCTGTCATTCCCATACAACCAACACTGATTGCTGATACCTCTAATCCTTGACCTAACATTCTTTTTTTCATTCTTTTTTCTTCCTTTCTTTATTTCTTATTTCTTATTCTTTAGTTATAGCTAGTTTATTCTATAAAATCTGTTGAAGCCGCTACGTTTGTTTGTGTTTCAAAATCGGCTAATCTGGCTTTTAAAGTATCGATTGTACTTTCTAATGCTTGCTTTCCTAAGACCATTCTAAGTGGTGCTGGTTCTATATCAATACTTTCAATCATTCTATTTACCATTTTTACAGGATCACCCACCGCTAATCCATTCATTGGATCTAACATAGTTAAGAAACTATGAGCCGGTGTATGATTATACTCTTTCATTAAATTCGCTACTTGAGCACTTCCATAACGAAATTCAGTTCGTGCTCCACCTGGTTCTATTATTGTGATTCCTATGTTAAATGGTGCAACTTCTTGTGCTACTGCTTCGCAAAAACCTTCTATCCCCCATTTTGTGGCATGATAGATTGAGTTTCCAGGGAAAGCTACTTGCCCTCCATAAGAAGAAATTTGAATAATCCGTCCTCCACCTTGTTTCCTTAAATAAGGTAAAGATGATTTGATTAATTGAATAGAACCAGTTAAATTTGTTGCAATAATACGTTCTATTTCTTGATCACTTAATTCTTCTGCCGCTCCAAATAATCCATACTCTGCATTACTAACGACAACATCAATTCTTCCATATGTTTTAAATACAGTATCAACTGTAACTTTGATAGCATCTATATTAGTGACATCTACTATTGGTGCTATAAATGCATCTGGGTATTGGTTAATAAATTCTGCTACTTTATCTAGATTTCGAACAGTACCTATGACTGTATCTCCTCTTTCTAATAATTGTTTTGTCATCTCTTTTCCAAAACCACTACTCACACCTGTAATTAGCCATGTTTTACGTGCCATTTGATGTTCCCCCATAATTATTAATTATTGTTTGCTCGCTTCATTTACACATCTAAGTGCATTTAAACTTCTTGGATATCCAATGAACGGAATACATTGAGAAATAATTTTTATTAGATAGGCCTTATCATTTCCAATTCTTATATTGGCAGATGCATGGGCGGTCAATTGTGGTTCACATCCACCCTGTGCTAATAGAAAACAAAACGTAATCATTTCTCTTTGTTTGTAATCTAAACCTGTTCTTGTATAATAATCACCGAAACAATTATCAGTTAACCAATAATTGATATGTTTTGATTCTTGATTGCCTGATTTATAATACTCTTTCATACTATCTCCCATAATATCGACTTGAGCTTGTATTCCTTTTTCCAAACGATCTACTCTAGTGGTGGTTGATTGTCCTTTTAAAGGTAAAGCAATTCCTTTATTAGTTAAAACATCATTAACTGCATGCAAATATGGAAATACTCTTCCAATTCCTAGATAGGCAACGGATTGATAGACAATTTCCTTTATTTCTATCGGTGTGACCCCGAAATTGATTGCTGCTGTTACCATTGCTTTAAATTCATCTACACCTTGACATCCTAGTAGTGATGCTAAGATTGCCATCATTCTAGTTTTATCATCTAAATCATCATGATTGACAACTTCATCAAATGCAAAGTTGTCAAATAATTCAATAAACTCTGGATCAGTTTTTAGTAATTTTGATTCATATCCTGGAAACATTCTTTCATGATATTCGTGTGCTTTTTTTGTTAATGCCATAAGTAATATGCCTCTTTTCTTTTTCGTTTTCTCTGATAATCATAGTTTATGCTATTTTTCTTATCCTATCAATTCTGATTTCTAATCGTTTTCATAAGTAAAACTTATATGAAAAAAGCATTTAATTGTAAATAAAATATATTCTATTCTGCTACAATAGTTATCCTCTTAGATTATAGACGAACTCATAAACTCTATAAAATCTGAAAATATACGTTTACTGTATTTGACTTTTCATGGATAAAGCAACGTAAAAAAGGAAAATAAGCATTGAACTTACTCCCCTTTTATTCGATATGTTTTCGATTTTAATAAACTTTTCTATCTTAAAAATGTTATCTCTTCAGCTAGTCTACACTATTTGAGCTGCTTCTTGATCTAATATTATTGTTAAATTTGGATGTTGTAATAATGCTGTAGCTGGAAATTCATTAGTTACATCTAAAGTTAGCATTTTTTTCACTGCTTCTGCCTTTGCCTTACCATTGACAATAAGAATCAAATGTTTTACCTTCATCAGACTTCTCATTCCCATTGTTACAAAATATTCTGGAAGATCTTGACCTGGAAACAGTTCTTGAAGTGCACGATACCATGGATACTCTTCTTTAATTGGCAATTTATAAGTAAACTGTCTCAAATCGGTTCCATAAGGCATATTGCCACAAAAATGTCCATCTTGGCCTAGCCCTAGCATCATGATATCTAAACCGCCGTCTTCTTTTATCAATTGATCATATTCTTGATAATTGGCATATGTTAATGAATTAATACGCTTTCTTGGTATTTTAGCGGGTTTATAAAAACTTTCATTCAAATCAGTTATTGTTGCTCCTGGCAATGAACCTACTTCAACTTCATCAAAGCTGTAAAAATAGGTATCTATGAAACTTTCTGGATACTTTAAATACCATTTGGTAAGAATTTTATATACTCCTTTTGGTGTTGCTCCTGCAGTTATGGATATATTTGTTCGTTTATCCTTTGTCATCTCTGATAATAGAATGGAAGCGGCTAATTCACTCATTTCTTTATAAGAGTCTACAATAATTTTTTTCATTCGTTTTTACCTGTCTCTTTCCTATTTTCATTAATTAGTTGCAATCCCATTTTAAGTACCTTTTCTCCATCCATTCTGCCATAGTCAATAGCATCTATAACAGCAATAGGTATATTAAACGGACGGGCAAATTCCTTAAATTCAGATACTATATAAAAAACTTGTGGGCCAAGCAATACTACATCAACTTGCTCTATCATCTTTTGTGCTTCTGCTTCAGGAGAAGCAAATATTTCAATTTCTTCATCATACTTTTTGACTTCTTCATTCATTATATTTACTAACAAACTCGTTGACATTCCCCCAGAACAAACCAGCATAATTTTTTTCATTATTTCCTCCGTTTCCTCATGAATAAAAATATGTAAAACATAGATATTTCATGAAAGTTAATTTCTTTTATTATTAAATATTAGTAACTTTTTTATAAATCTTCACCTTGATTTGCCAATTCCAATTTTTCCTTTTGAAGTTCTTCTTTTTCTGCAATTTTGAAAAATGGATAGTAACAAACAATAGAAATTAGAACTAATACTCCGCTCCAAAGGGCAGCACGAATATCGCCACCAGTCATTAGAAATCCATTAAATATAGGTGGTGTAGTCCAAGGTATATCCACATATGCTCTACCAATAATATTAGCATTCATAAGTAACCATGTAGAAATTATATTAATCATTGGCACAAAAACAAATGGTATAATCATTAGCGGATTAAAAATAATTGGAAATCCATAAATCATTGGTTCATTAATATTAAAAGCACCCGGTAAAATACTGATTTTCCCTAATGTTTTATGAACTTTAGCCTTAGAAAAAATACTCAATATTGTTAATCCAATAGTCGCACCAGTACCACCCAAACACATAAATATATGCATTCCCCAGGTTAAGAATTGATTAGGTAATTGCCCGGCAGCTACTGCAGCTGCATTAATTTCCGAATTTAAAGAATACACAGGCACTAGAAATCCAAGGATAACTGCTGGATTTACTCCACAGACAAATAATAAACTGGCTAATGCTGAATACAGTAATAATCCTGGTAGTGTATTCAATCCCTTGGCTATTGGTGAGACTAAATTTATTATCCCCACATTAATATCAAAATTTAAACCAATACGAATTACTAAAATTATGGCTAATGCTATTCCTATCGATAAAATAACTGAAAAGGAGCTAGCAACCATTGGTGGTACACCTTTAGGCATTTTGATTTCAATATGATACTTTTTACATAAATGTAAGGTATAAACCCCTAAGTACCCTACCATGATTGCTGTAAACATTCCAGAAGCTCCAAATGTTTCGATATTAATTGTCCACTCTGGAGTCAACGTAGCTGCAAAGAACGATGACATTGAAGCAACAATACCATAAACTGGATCTAATTTATAATGTTGTGCTGTAAAATATCCGATAGAAATTGCTAAAACCAAGCCAGCTACATTAGATGTAACTGTTGCTAGTGCTCCAAAAAATGGAGCTGTTGGAGCAACCATCTTTGCTAATGATTCAAATGGAATGTTAGTCATAAATGTCCCAACAGCCCCTAAAATCATTAGCGGTACAATAATCATTATTGAATTTCTTAAAACAATCATAAACGATAATTTTGCAAATTTATTCGCTATAGGAATTAATTTGTCTTGTAAAAATTGTGTGAACTTTTTCATTTTTTTCTTCCTCCCAATCTGTACTATTGAACTGTACAAAATCCACCATAATGTAGATGAATAGAAATGATTCTTCTTTGCTCTACACATTTAGTATATAAAATTTTTCTTTATTACTTAAGTTTGAAAAAGTCCACAATGATATAGACATTTCTAAATAGTCATAAATAATGAACGTAACGTCTCAAAATTAGGATTTCTAGAAAACTTAGAAAATGATTTGGTATCTAGAATTACCTTAGCCAAATGATCATTAAAATTTCTTAAGTCTTCTGGCTGATATTTACTTGGTGAAAGCAAAAATATATAGCGTACTTTTTTTGCACTCCACTGCATGGGTTTATTTAGTATTAAAACTGCAAACAAAGTTTCACTTGTACACATTTTTATAGGGTGTGGTAAAGCACAATAGTTTCCAAATGCAGTTGATGATAATTTTTCTCTTTCCATGATGTTTTGCTTCAACTCATTTGGAATTTCCGTTACTCTTTTTATTTGACTTAATATATAGTCTATCGCTTCTTCTTCATTTTCCATTGTATCTACAAAATAGAAATATTCTTCCTTTAGATAATCATTTATCTTAAAATTAGTTCCTTGATTATCTAAAAAGAAATTCTCTAATTCTTTATCTTTTAAATCATCTAGAAAGTTATCAATATAAATTACTGGTTTAGTCGTTCCGATAGGTTGATTAATCGTTGAAATAATACAATCAAAAGAACGCAAAGAGATATGTTTTAATTCATGAAACTGACAAGTTACAATATCATTAATATATTGTCCATATTGTTGACGTAACTTATAAATTAAAATTCGCGAACTACATACTCCCAAACCACAAACAATTAAAATATTCTTAGGCTTTTTCAAGTACTTCAATTGATCTAATGCTAATGAAAAATACATTGCTAAATAACTTACCTCATTATCATCTAATACATATTGGTAATTATCCATAATAATTTGTTTCGCTATCAAGCCCATCTCAAATGAGGTTGGATGTTGATTTTTCACTTCCTCCATTAATGGATTATTTGACTTTATACCATATTTCAAACGTGTTAACATCGGTTCGAAATGTAATGCCAAGTAATTGAACACTGTATCATCAGCATTCAAATCAACTGCAAATCTGATTTTAATTTGATCAAATATTTTAAGTAAAATCTGTTCGATATCATCCGATAAAATGAGTTCATCTTTGCCTAAAGAAAGCGTTCTTTTCCCAAGTAACTGAATAGTTATATAGATAATCTCTTCTTCAAAATCAATAATTTTATATCGCTTTTTTAATAATCTAAGTATATCTTCTGCTATATGGTATTCTTTTGTTTGCATTATCCCTTCTTTTTCGGCTTTATCAAATGTGATTAAAAAGCCTTCTTTCATTCGATATAAAGAAACAAGAATATGCGAAACAAGGTGTTCTCTACCTAAGTCAGCTATTTGCACTTGCCATTTTAACAACACTTCTAAAATAATATTTTCAACAAATTGAATATCTTCATGTGTATAGTGCAAATGGTTAGTGAACTCTTTAGAATTCATAACATAATTGGCATAACATAGTCGGATACTCATTTCATTCCCAGCAATTTTAATACCTACAGATGGCTTATTTTTTAATTCTAATCCATATCTTTGTAGAATATGACGAACATTCTTTAATGCAGTTGCAGCGGTTGATTCACTAATATACACTTTATCTGCTAGCTCTTGAATCGTGATATATTTATTTTGCATAAGTAATATTTGAAGTAATTGTTTTTCTCTTAATACTTTTTCTTCTTTTACCTCGGCAATCTCAGAGAAATACAGGCTTGCAAATATTTTGAACTTCTGTTTATCCTTAATAATAATTTGAAACCCATAACCTTGTTTAGAAACAATAGAAAACCCCTGTTCTTTACATTTCGAGGTCTCTTTCATGTATAGTTTCATTGTTCTAGAAACAGTTTTTGGACTCACTTGCAATATATCGGAAAGCTCTTGTAATGTCATATAACTATGCTTTTTTGAAAGTATTTGAACAATATCTATAAAGCGTTGACTAAAATCCATCATTTCTTTCACCACCATTCTTTACTTTAATTATATACATGTATTTAATTGTGTCAAAATAGAAAATGTCCATATTATTGTGGACATTTCCTAACTTAATAAACTATCTATCATCAAGTATAATAAACTTGTAAATATAACAAATCATTTACGATAAGGAGGTTATGAAATGGAAGGAATTGAACTAACTGCGTTTGAAATCATTTCCAGTGTTGGAGCAGCAAGAAGTTGTTTTATTAGCGCTATGCATTCAGCTAGGGAAAAAGATTTCATAGAAGCAGAAAAATTAATTGAGGAAGGAAAACAACATTTCTTAATGGGACATCACGCTCATTCAAAATTAATCCATGAAGATGCCGCTGGTAATCACCCTACCATCAATTTATTACTAATACATGCAGAAGATCAATTGATGGCTGCTGAATCCTTTAAAATTCTAGCAAATGAATTTATATTGATTAATAAAGAAATAAAGAATTTAAAAGATATAAAATAGTTCTACTCTAAATGAAATATTTATTTGACACTAGGTAACTGTCTGTTACCTTTTTATTTGTGGGAGCCTACTCTCAATAACAGTCATCAGTTAATACTGTTGGAAATCGCCTTAAGGAATGGATTTCTGAATAATAGAACTATTCTGGAACATTCTTATGATTTATAACAGGTAGCAATCAATTTAATTGTTTTCTGTAAAACAAATATAATATAATAAAAGAGAGGTGATTACTATGTTCTTAAGACAAATGACTTATTTTGTCGCTGTTGTTAAATATAATAGTTTTACTGAGGCGGCAGAACAATGCTACATTTCCCAATCTGCTATTTCACAACAAATAAATGCTTTAGAGAAAGAATTAGGAGTAAAACTACTTCAAAGAAAAAACCGAACCTTTCATTTAACATTAGCGGGAGACTATTTTTATCAACACTGCCAAACTATATTAGAAGAAATTGATAGGTTTACAAATGAAACAAGGCGTATTGGTGAAGAAGATGCTGAAGAACATTTAAGAGTAGGCTATTTGAAATGGTATGGAGGAAGTGAATTGCAAAATGCGATTGCAGATTTTTCTGAATTATATCCTGAAGTATCATTAAGTGTAGTAAATAGTAATCATGAATCACTCTATCATCTTTTGCTTTCTGGTGAGGTGGATTTAGTATTAAGTGATCAAAGACGGGCATTTTCTAATGACTATGTTAATCATCACTTGCTTTATTCTGATTGTTATGTAGAAATATCAAATCGAAATCCCTTAAGTAATCAAGAGACAGTTACTGCTAATCAATTGAAACAAACACCTTGTATTATTGTTGCTTCGAAGGATCAAAGAGAAAATGAACAAGAATTCTATAGATATACCTTAGGATTTAATGGCAGTTTTCTATTCGTAGAAAGTTTAGAAGAAGGCAGATTAATGGTCATCAATAATAGAGGTTTCATGCCAATCGAAAGTGTTGGAAGTGTCTCTCAACATAATCTTTCAATTCAAAGAATCCCTCTTTATAAAGGAAAAGAACAACTTAAACGAAATTATTGTGCATTTTGGTCAAAAGATAAAAGTAATTATTATATTGAAGAGTTTACTGCAATATTAGAGAAGCATTTATATTAAATAGCATAAAACTAGGTGATTAGATTTAGCCATAATGAGATTTTACTTAGTATTGCTTATTACGTAATATATTATATCATGGAAATTGATCATTCATTCTAAATTACAAAAAATCAAAATAAACAAAATGTGCTAAAGTGAGAAGTTAAAATTCATTATTATAAATTATTTTTAAGAGTTGAATTTACTGTTGCAAATGTAGTAAAATATAGTAGTGATAGGGATAATCTTTAGCTTTATTACGTATTTAAAAATAGAAATAACTGATACCCTTATTTTTTAGAAGGAAACGTTAGAAATGTTGAGTATGTAAAAAGTTATGGAATTTTGAATTTTTTTTGACTGTAAGACTAAATTCCACTTAGATTATAATGAAGTTAGGGATTCCTTTTCTTAAGATTTTATATTATTTTTTAGAAGATAGGGTTTTAGGACAACCTTATCTTTTTCTATTTCCTGAATTCCAAATTGTTTGAATTTCATCATTAATTCTTCATTTAAGAACGTCATCATCTCAATTGGAGTTTTATCCTTTAATTTTTCTTTTGGTGCAGAATTAACATGCGATAACACAGTATTCAGTGTCGCTTGATTAATTAATCCTAAGCCCCTCAAATCAGTTTTCTTAGGTAAGATGTAACGTAACTCTTTATGCTTATTTTCTAAACTACCAATTTGTCCAGATTGCATCGGGTCACAGTAAAAAACTTTGGTTCTTCTTAGTTCACCTTTGGTTTCCATA
>Ga0153996_1000302_pt1 | contig 22965 bp, 20 predicted proteins | sample TSNC080MetaG_FD_104728 | JGI IMG/M metagenome (GOLD analysis project Ga0153996, IMG submission 104728) | Attine ant fungus gardens microbial communities from North Carolina, USA - TSNC080 MetaG | ecosystem: Host-associated > Fungi > Mycelium > Unclassified | place: USA: North Carolina, Lumber...
AAATGCCCTGGCCGCGGCCTATACTACTCATCTTACCCGGTATGCCCGTAGAGCCGGACGTCAAATTGTTGAGAATGTAAAGAATTCTTTAGTTCCCCGTAATTTTATCAGCAGCCGTTAAGGTCGGCATCTTCCCACTAGCAGGCAATGGAAAAAGCTTGATTGAAAATAATGGTGTTGGCATGATTAAAATAGTCGCCGGTGGCTAGTTTTGGCGAAATTTTAGGAGTTCAGATCGTAGGGCCGCGGGCGACCGACGTAATCGCCGAGGCTGCTTTGGCCATCCGCCTGGAAGCCACAGTGGAAGAAGTAATTAGTACGATTCACAGTCACCCAACTGTAAGTGAAGCCATGGGAGAAGCCGCAATGATGTTACAGAACGGAGCCATTCATTGGCCTCCTCAAGGCCGGAAAAGGTGAGGAATCAATACGGATGAAGAACGGGGAAAGGCCTGGCTGGTTGGTAAGACGTGTCCCTGCCGGGCCGCAGGGGGAGCAAACAAGACAATTATTGGTCGAGTATGGCTTAAATACGGTATGCCAAAGCGCTTGTTGTCCCAATATAGGGGAATGCTTTGCGGCGCGGACAGCGACGTTTATGATTTTAGGAACTGCTTGTACGCGCCGCTGCCCGTTCTGTGCGGTAGGAAAATCAAGTCCGCAACCGGAGGATGCAACAGAGGCAACACGGTTGCGGACAGCGACCCAAATGCTGGAGCTAGAGCATGTTGTCATCACATCTGTAACGCGGGATGATCTTGAAGATGGCGGCAGCAAGGCTTTTGTCCGTTGTATCAGTGAGCTTAGAAATCATTGTCCGGCAGTAACGGTGAGGTGCTGGTGCCTGATTTTCAAGGAGATCTGGCAGCGATCGACCGGGTCATTGCAGCACAGCCTGATGTGCTTAATCATAACATCGAGACGGTCGCCAGATTATATCCGGCAGTCCGGCCGGAAGCCAGCTATGCTCGTTCCCTTGCTCTTTTAGCCCAGGGGGCAGTTTCTTTGGGCGGCAAGATTAAAAGTGGTCTCATGGTTGGTCTGGGGGAGACGGAGGCGGAATTATTGCAAACATTTCGGGATTTACAACGTCAGGGAGTGCATTTTTTGAACCTGGGGCAATATCTACGGCCATCGCCATATCATCTACCGGTGGTCGAATACGTTACTCCTGAAAAATTTAGGTATTATGAACAAATGGCTTTGGCTATAGGCTTTGAGCAAGTGGCCGCAGGGCCTTTTGTACGGAGCTCATATCAGGCGTCACGGATGTTAAGGGGTGTAAGGTAAATTTGACATGAAACCGATGTGGGTGCTGAATCTAGGGAAAATCGGATATCGACAGGCCTTGGGGTTACAAGAAAAGCTGCATCAAGAACGGGTTAACGGCACTGTGCCCGATTTAGTGCTTGTTGTGGAACATCCGCCAACGATTACTATTGGGCGAAGCGGGTCGGCCAGTGATATCTTGGTCAGTCGCCGATTATTGAGCGAACAGGGGATCGCCGTGCATGAAATTTCGCGCGGCGGGGGTGTTACTTATCATGGACCCGGACAGATTGTTTGCTATCCCATTATTAAATTGGCAGGGGCTGAATGGGACCTGCACAGCTATCTAAACCGCCTGGAGGAAGTGATGATTCAGGCACTGCGTGCTTATGGCCTTGCAGGAGGGCGAAAACCGGCTTATACCGGGGTGTGGGTAGGCGAGGCGAAAATTGGAACTGTGGGAGTTGCTGTGCGTCGTTATGTCACATTGCATGGATTTGCCTTGAATGTCAACCCGCAGATGAATCACTTTAAGCTGATTATCCCTTGCGGCATTCGACAATTTGGCGTAACTTCATTACACGAATTAGGCATTGCCGTCTCTATGGAAGAAGTGACGGCAAGGGTCATTCAGCAATGTTCCAATGTACTGTGCAGACATGTGTTAGCCGGTGACCAAGCCGCGTTAAAATTTGAGCTGCTGTCAAGTGGGAGTTAAGCGCTTAAATTATTGAATCTGGTCATGCTCTGAAAATATTGCTAAGGCCATAGGTACTTACAACTTGTACTCAATTTAATATCAAAAACGAAGGCTGTCGCTTACTTGGTATAGCCTAATCAGCAATACAGAACCGTTGAGCAAACGGGGATAGCTTGGTAACTATATCGGCGTTAGCTGGTACGTCCCAAGAAGCCCCCACCTCTAAGCGTTAGCGTAGGTGGTGGGAGTATGTCACGGAAGTCCCAATCTTTGTGCTCAACCGAGAAGGGGTTGTCGCAAAACGTTTATTAAAAAACGTATTGCGACAACCCCTTTTTGCCTAAAATACCTAAATATAACTGGACACAGTACATTTTACGCTTGGTATTTCCGCATTAAAAAACTCATGTGAGACACTTAAAAAACTGCTAACTTCATACTCTCATAGCAGGATATTCGCAGCTATTTAGCTAATTATATAACAATGAGCAATTTATCCGAAGACTAAACCGCGTCTTAACTCCGCTTCTGTAAGCGGGAGTTAAGAGCGGCAAGACATTCGGTAAGGCCGACTAAATTTCAGCTGGGATAAAAAAACCACCTGAAACGTTCGTCTTTCTTTATTGGAATTTGCCTAAAAATATAAAATTGTTATAATAGGGGTAGAATGAAATCATGATTATGACGAGGTTTACGAATATTGCCTGTAAGCTTAAACCCGACTACGCTATCATACTGAGCAGGGGCATGCTATAGGCACAAACGGCTGAAGTAAGACTTTAAGCTTTAATTTTTACTATTGATATCCCTTCCTTAAAATAGTAAAAAAAGCAACTAAATTTAGACGCAAGCAGGTAGTCCTGCTTGACTATATTTTAACAAGCACAAGATAGGAGATTTACTAAGATATGAAGGAAAAATCTGTCGGTATTTTGGGGCTGGGATCGTATGTTCCGGCTAAGATTATGACTAATAATGAGATTGAACAAATGGTAGACACGTCTGATGAATGGATTATCGAGCGTACCGGTATTCGCGAGCGGCGAATTGCCGCTGCAAATGAAGCGACGTCTGACTTAGCAACAGCGGCGGCGCTTAGGGCTTTAACAGACGCCAATGTTAAACCTGAAGAAATTGATCTCATTATTGTTGCCACTGTTACACCAGATATGAGCTTTCCCTCTGTTGCCTGTCTGGTACAAAAAAATATTGGAGCGATGCACGCTGCCGCCTTTGACCTCACGGCTGTTTGTTCAGGCTTTATTTATGGACTGATCGTGGGCACCCAGTTTATTAGGACCGGTACTTATCGCAAGGTGCTTGTCATTGGCGCTGAAGCGTTATCAAAGATCACCGACTGGACTGACCGTAATACAAGTATCATTTTTGGCGATGGTGCTGGAGCCGCTGTCTTGGGTGAAACTGCTGAAGGTTATGGCATTGTAGGTGTAGATTTGGGAGCAGACGGCACAGGTGGTGATTTATTAAAAGTACCTGCCGGCGGTTCGCGGCTGTCGACAACTGCAGAAACGATTGAGCAGCGTCTGCACTTTATTAGCATGAACGGGGCTGAAGTATTCAAATTCGCCGTCAAAGTGATGGGGGAATCGGCAACAAAAGCGTTAGCCAATGCCGCACTTACGAAAAAAGATATTGACTGCCTTGTCCCCCACCAGGCTAACATTCGCATTATTCAGTCAGCTGCAAAAAGGCTCGGGCTGCCAATGGATAAGGTAGTCGTTAATGTCGAAAAATATGGCAACACTTCGGCGGCCTCTGTTCCAATCGCTCTTGATGAGGCAGTTCAAAGCGGCCGAATTAAAAATGATGATGTCGTTGTGCTGGTAGGCTTCGGGGGAGGCCTTACCTGGGGAGCTTCTGTTATAAAGTGGAAAAAATAGAAACTAAACTGAGCAATCGCTGCCTCTCGTGCTACAGAGAGCAGGGATTGCTCAGCAGTGAAATTCTGCCCCTTTAAAATAGTAGTTTATCCGGTGACTAAACCGCGTTTTAACTCCATCTTCTGCAAGCGGGAGTTAAGAGCGGCTAAGTCTATGGGTAAGGTCGACTAAGCTTCAGATGGGGTAAAAACCCCACCGGAAGCGTTCGTCGCTCTTTATCTTAAACATTAAGTTAAGACTCCCGCCTCTACAGGCGGCTTCAGTTCAGGTGGAGTAGACTCTCCGCCTGAACCCCCGATGTTTCACAGCTTTGCTGAAACAAGTTAACTTCCTGTTAATGGAGTATATCAAAATAGGGAGGGGTAATGTTATGGCCGGAGGTTCGGCTATATGGGTAAATGGCGATATGAGTGAACAAATATCTGATTTTAATGGTGAATATGTTTTAATATTGACTGCTGACATGAAAAGGATTTCTCTTGGCAAGACATTGGCGGATGCGAGAGAAAAATTAAATGAGCTTGGTCGACAGGACATTGTACAGCAACTGAAATAAGAGCCGGCGCGGCTCTTGTTTTTTTCTGGCATAGATATACACACCATTTCGGCGCAATACGATATTTACTATGAAATTTTGATTGTTTTTAAAGAATAATCGACAAATGCGCTCATTTTTGCTATATTAGTTTCGTGGGGAAAATTATAGTTGTCAAAAGCTGCTTTGATCTCTTCAATTCCTACTAGCAGGTTTGAATGAGCCGAGGCGGCTTATTTGATATAATTATTTTCGTTGGAATGTCTCCACTTCCCAATATCATATATTAGCAGGAGTTTTGTAAAATGAAAATTGCCACTCCCTATTATCTTATTGATGAGAAAAAATTGCTGCGTAATTTGCAGATTATCGAGCAGGTGCGCCGACTTTCCGGAGCTAAGTCGCTGTTAGCCCTTAAATGCTTTTCCACTTGGTGCGTATTTGATCTGATGCAGGAATATATGGATGGTACTACCTCGAGTTCTCTGTATGAAGCCCGCCTGGGGCATGAGAAATTCGGCAAAGAGACCCATGCCTATTGTGTGGGCTATTCAGAGGCTGATATTCTGGCTGTAGCCGAATTTGCCGACAAAATTATTTTTAATTCAGTTTCCCAACTAGATAGATATTATGATGTCGTAAAATCGGCTAAACTAGGACTCAGGGTAAATCCGGGTCAGAGTTATTCGCATTTTGATCTGGCTGATCCGGCACGCCGGTATTCACGTTTAGGCGTGACGAATATTGATGTGCTGGCTCAACGGGTTTCCCGTCTCAGCGGCCTGATGTTTCATTACAATTGCGAAAACGATGACTTTGATACATTTTCCGAACAGCTTGACCGACTCGGCAAATGTTATGGCGATATACTCAAACAGTTACAATGGGTCAGTCTCGGTGGTGGCTTATATTTTACTAAAGAAGGCTACCCGATAGAAAAGTTTAGCCAAAAGCTGGCCGATTTTGCCAGTCAATTTAATGTGCAAATATATTTGGAACCGGGGGAAAGTGCTATTACCGGCTGCGCTGAACTAATTACCAGCGTAGTTGATATTGTGCATAATGAAATAGATATTGCTATCGTCGACGCTTCTGTTGAGGGACATATGCTGGATTTGTTGATATACCGGCTATCGGCCAAAATTAAGAATGGTGATAATGGCAATTGCCAATACATGGTTGCCGGAAGATCCTGTCTCGCGGGAGATGTTTTCGGTACATTTAATTTTGAAAATAAATTGGAAATCGGCAGTGAAGTTTGTTTTGCCGATGCAGCCGGTTATACTATGGTGAAAAAGAATTGGTTTAATGGGCTGCAGATGCCGGCTATCGCAGTGCGCAGGCTGGATGGAACGATAGAGGTTGTACGCGAATTCAGTTACACAGATTTTGTAAATAACTTATCATAATTTTTTTTGTAGAGGAGAAGGAAATGAGAAAAAATGTTCTAATTGTTGGCGCCGGCGGCGTAAGTCACGTAGTTGCCCATAAATGTGCGATGCACAACGATGTTTTGGGTGATATTTGTATTGCTTCACGTACCAAACCAAAATGCGATGCAATTATAGCGAGTGTTCTTGACAAAAAACATGTAAAAGATCAAACAAAAAAACTATATTCACGCCAAGTTGATGCCATGGATATTCCGGCCTTGATTGAGTTAATTAAAGAGACTAAATCAGAAATTGTCATCAATGTTGGTCAGGCCTATATCAACATGTCGGTTCTGGAAGCTTGTATTGAAACAGGCGCCGTGTATATGGATACCGCCATTCACGAGGAACCTGACAAAGTTTGTGAAGATCCCCCCTGGTATGAAAATTATGAGTGGAAACGCAAGGAGCGTTGTGCCGAGCGTGGCATTACCGCGATTTTAGGTGTCGGCTTTGATCCCGGGGTCGTTAATGCATGGTGCGCGTTGGCTCAGCAAGAGTATTTTGATACGATTGATACGATTGATATTCTCGATGTTAATGCCGGCAGTCATGGCAAATATTTTGCCACAAACTTTGATCCGGAAATAAATTTTCGGGAATTCAAGAAAGTATGGACTTGGATTGACCGCAAGTGGGTGCTGCAAAAGGTTCATTCGATAAGGATGGACTATGACTTTCCTGTCGTCGGCACATGCCCGGTGTACTTGACAGGCCACGACGAACTGCATTCGCTTTCTAAGAATATCGATGCCAACTCTATTCGCTTTTGGATGGGTTTTGGTGATCATTACCTCAATGTATTTTCTGTTTTGACTCAGATCGGTCTTACCTCCGAAAAACCACTAAAAATAGCCGATGGCATCGAGATTGCACCACTGAAAGTCCTAAAGGCGCTGTTGCCTGATCCGGCTTCACTTGCTCCCGGCTACACTGGTAAAACTTGCATCGGCAACTTTATCCGTGGTATTAAGAATGGCAAGCAGCGGGACATATTTATCTATAATACGTGTGATCATGCTGAGTGCTACCAGGAAGTTGGCTCCCAGGCTATCAGCTATACGGCTGGTGTTCCGGCGGCGGCGGCAGCCATTTTAGTCGCCCGCGGCGACTGGGATGTCAAACAGATGGTCAATGTAGAAGAACTTGATCCCAAGCCGTTTATTGCCTTGCTGGATACAATGGGCTTGCCTACCGAAGTAGTTGAAAACCCTGTACCTTTTGTGCCGTCCGTTATTGAATCATTAGAATCTGTTTAGTTGCAGTTTGTCTAAATGCGTGAGTTGGCCGGAGTTGGCTATTGCAAATATAATTATCTCAATGGAAAGGGAGAACAGTCTCATTAGCGAGACTGTTCTCCCTTTTGTTTTGGATAGAAATACGAAAAACAGGCTGCTTTAACGTTGGCATGATTCTTGCTAGTAATATTCAACAATCAAAAAAAGAACAGGGGTGACAGTACAGGAGAAGGTCAGTGAACTTGTTTCGGCAAGCTGAAACGTCGGGGGTTCAGGTGGAGAGTCTACTCCACCTGAGCTGAAGCCGCCTGTAGAGGCGGGAGTCTTGACTCAATATTTAAGATAAAATTAGGTTTCGTTATTGATGAATAAAGAAAAGGAGATTTTAAAAATGATTAAAAACACAGGAGCTTTAGCTGGGGTAAAGGTATTAGATTTAACAAGAGTGTTAGCTGGACCTTATAGTGGAATGATCTTGGCTGATATGGGAGCGGAAGTAGTAAAACTAGAAGTTCCAGGACGTGGTGATGATTCTCGCGGGTTTACACCGGGTCGTTGTTGCATAGCTGGGCCGATTAAGCGAGAGCGGCAACGGAAATTATCAGTACCTGAAATGACTAGCGGCTATATTGTCATTGCAGGATAAACTGTTTAATTTGACGAAGACATGTTGAATCGAACACGGAGGTGGGGGCGATGAGCCGGATTGTTTTCATATCACCCTATGGAGACTTGTCCGCTGCTGCCACGGCAGTAGCGGAAGAGTTAGGAATCCCTATGGAATTTTATGAGGGATGGTTGGAACAGGCCGGTCCAATTATGGATCAGTTAGGTGAGCCGGAAGTAGATGTTGTCATCAGCCGCGGCGGCACTGCCGATTATATTGCCCATCATTATGATGTGCCTGTTATCTTGGTCAATACTTCACCCTTTGACATTATTGAGTGCTGTTATGAGGCAAAAAAATACAGTGATCATATTGCCATTACCTCTTTTGCCAAACCTTATATAGGCCTGCGCCTTCTGGAAAAGGTTATGGGTATTACAATTACCGAGGTTATCTTTACAAAGCAGGAAGAGCTCGATGAGAAAATCAGTGCCCTTGCCGAAATGAGCAACTGCTGTGTAGTTGGCGGCGGCCCATCTGTGGTAGCAGCAAAAAGATTCGGCCTTTTTAATGTTTTCTTAAGTACTGGTAAGAATACCATCCGGGATGCCCTGGTTCGGGCGATGGAAATGGCGAATTTGAGGCGGGATGAGCGACGCAAGGCATACCGCTTAAAAACCATCCTGGATAATATATATGACGGCATTATCGCCGTGGACAGCCAAGGTAAGGTAGAAATCATTAACTATTCAGCGGAGCGAATTCTCGGCATAACGGGCGCCGATGTTTTAGGTAAAGATGTCAAAGATGCAGTGCTGAATACTCGGTTAGATGAAGTCATAAAAACAGGTGAAGCGGAAATAGGAGAAATCCAAACAGTGGGGAATGTGCAGATTTACGCTAATCGCATTCCGATAAAAGATCACCACGGTCTGTTTGGTGTGGTGGCTACCTTCCAGGATATTTCGCGGGTGATCCATGCAGAGCGCAAGGTGCGTAGTAATTTGACAGGCAAGCGTTTCCATGCCCATTTTACTTTTGATAATATTATCGGCAATTCTTCCATTATATGCAAGACAAAAAAACTGGCAGCGAATTATTCACAATCGGATCTTACGGTTCTTATTTATGGACCTTCGGGTTCAGGTAAGGAACTTTTTGCCCAAAGTATCCATAATGCCAGCCGGAGGTGCGGGCAGCCCTTTGTTGCCGTGAATTGTGGGGCTTTGCCGCCGACCCTGCTGGAAAGTGAGCTGTTTGGCTATGACGAAGGCGCCTTTACCGGGGCTAAGCGAAAAGGTAAGCTAGGATTATTTGAATTATCCCATGGCGGTACGATTTTCCTAGACGAAATAAATACTTTACCCTTTGAGTTGCAAGGCCGTCTCCTAAGGGTGCTGCAGGAACGGGAAGTCCTGCGGATCGGAGCAGAAGCAGTAATTCCGGTGGATATTCGCGTGATCGCTGCGACCAACCAGTCTCCATACCAATTATTGCGGGAGCGTAAGATCCGGGAAGATTTGTTTTATCGGCTGAATGTGTTATATTTGGAAATCGCACCCCTGGCAGAGAGGAGTGAGGATGTACCACTTCTATGCGCATCCTTTCTTTCCGCGAGTGAAAAAATGAAAACGACAAATTTGCTAAATCAAATTATGCCGTACCTTACAGCCTATTCCTGGCCGGGAAATGTACGGGAACTGAATAACGTTGTGCAACGGCTGGCTTTTTTTGCGGATTTTCTTGAGGAGGAGCCTAGTGCTGTGGAAATCCCGAATATTCTCGGCGAAAGAGCGGAAACACATGATGCCGAAGCAGCGGATAATTTGCGCAGCAGTTTGCAAGTAACGGAGGACGAACTGATTATCGAGGCTCTGCGCGACCATGGGACGATTGAAAAGACTGCGGCGCATTTAGGGATTGGACGATCGACCTTATGCCGAAAATTGAAACGCATCCGCAGTGAAAATCTGCTTTTGAAGAGCAAGCATTTTTAGTTTTGAGAATATCCATGCTTTGAATGAAGGAAAAGTCAGAAGAATATCGTTGATCAATTAGTATAGTGTACGAAAGTGAACTTGTTTCAGTAAATCTGAAACATCGGAGGTTCAGGTGGAGAGTCTACTCCACCTGAACTGAAGCCGCCTGTAGAGGCGGGAGTCTTGACTCAAGGTTTAAGATAAACGACCAATAAAGGGAGATGGTTATAGAATGAAAGGCTTAAGCAAGGTTTTGCCTGGAATAGTGGAGATTATGGATGTAGGACCACGGGATGGACTACAGAATTTGACTGATTTCGTACCGACAGAAGTCAAACTGGAGTTAATCAAATATTTGGCCAAGGCCGGAGTTAAGAAAATGGAGGTTACATCGTTCGTTCATCCCAAAGCGATACCCCAGATGGTGGATGCAGCCAAAGTTGCCGCTTATGCTGTGGAAAATGCCGCAGAGTGGGGCTTGACCCCCACAGCCTTGGTGCCCAACCTCAAAGGAGCTCAAGGGGCTTATGCCGCTGGACTGAGACAGGTTAATTATGTCATATCCATCAGTGAGGCTCACAATATGGCGAACATCAACCGTACGGTCGAGGCCTCGCTGGAGGAGCTAAAAAACATTACCAACGCCTTGCCGGAGCTGCGGGTCAATTTGTCTCTGGCAACAGCATTTGGCTGTCCCTTTACCGGTGAAGTTCCTACGGAAGATACATTGCGGGTCATTCAGCACGGCGTTGATCTGGGAATTACAACGGTGACCCTGTGCGATACCATCGGTGTGGCAAATCCACTGCAGACCGAGGGTGTAATTGCCGCAGTACAGCAGGTATTTCCGCATTTGTCCATCGCTCTGCATATGCACGATACCCATGGCATGGCTCTGGCTAACACCTTGGCCGCTATGTCCTTGGGTATTACCCAGTTTGAATCTGCTGTGGGCGGGCTAGGGGGTTGTCCTTTTGCCCCTGGTGCTGCCGGGAACCTGGCCACGGAGGATCTCAATAATATGCTTCTCAGAATGGGAGTACGCACAGCAATTAACCCCGTTCGCTACGCAGAAGCCGTAGATTTTGTGCAGCAAAACATCCAGTCCTCACTCCTGAGCCACTTATCCAAGGCCCGTTCCTATCAGGAATTCTGTTTTTTTCGATGACTAAAACGCGTCTTAACTCCCTCCTCTGCAAGCGGGAGTTAAGAGCGGCTAAGTCTCTTGGATAAGGTGACTAAACTTCAGATGGGGTAAAAAAACCATCTGAAGCTCGTCTCTCTTTATCCGCATGGCACAGCAGGCTAGACAGAGCCTATTGATAAGCAATATATAAAAAATAAGATTAGGAAAAGAGGGATACTGATGATTAAAGGAAAAGTATGGAAATTTGGCAACAACGTAGACACGGATCAGATCATACCTTCCCAATATTTACTCCTGCCTAATATCGAAGAGATGAAGCACCACGCCTTCGAACCCATCGATAAGGACTTTTCTAAAAAAGTTGCCCGTGGGGATATCATCCTGGGGGGCGATAATTTCGGCGCTGGCTCGTCGCGCGAGCAAGCTCCCGCAGTCCTAAAGGCACTGGGTATCAGTGCTGTTGTTGCCCAATCTTTCGCGCGGATTTTTTTTCGCAACGCCATCAATGTCGGCTTGCCGGTCATTGTCTGTCAAGAGGCCTACGAACATATCAACGATCATGACACTATTGAAATAGACGTTGTCGGCGGTATCATCCGCTGTGAAAAGGATGGGCTGCAGTTTACCGCTACCAAGCTGCCGGAACATGTCATGAAAATATTGGAGGCCGATGGCCTGATCGAATACTTAAATAAAAAGTAGGGGGCGCGATTATGGGAATGACAATTGGTGAAAAGATTTTAGCACGAGCTAGCGGCAAAGCCACGGTTAACCCCGGAGAAATTATAACAGCTAAAGTGGATTACTGTATGTCTAATGACGGCACAACCCATCTGAATATCGATATTTTTGAAAAGAAATTGAAGGCGGATAAAGTGTTCGATCCTGACAAAGTGGTATTTATCGTCGATCATAATATTCCCGCCGAGAGTCCCAAGTCGGCAGAAGTGCATAAAAAAATGCGGAGATTCGCTCAACAGCACAAGCTCAATTTTTTCGAGGGAGCCGGTGTTTGCCACCAGATTATGCTTGAGCAGTTCGTGGTTCCGGGGCAACTCATCGTCGCCGCAGATTCTCACACCTGTTCCTATGGCGCGCTGGGGGCTTTCGGAACCGGAGTAGGTTCAACGGATTTCTCCGCTGTCATGAAGTCCGGCGAAATTTGGCTGATGGTGCCGGAAACCATCCGCTTCAATTTGCACAGCGAATTCAAGCCCGGCGTCACCTCCCGCGACTTGATTTTAAAGATTCTCGGTGATATCGGCGCCAATGGCGCTGCCTATAAGATCATGGAATTCGGCGGTCCCGCATTGAAGAAGATGACTATCGACGACCGAATTGTCCTGTGCAATATGGCGGTGGAAGCCGGAGCCAAGAGCGCCCTGATCGAGCCGGACGAGCAAGCCGTAGAGTACGTCAAGTCCAGAGGGCGTGCGCCGTTGGCGCTGTTCACCAGTGATCCCGATGCCAAGTATGAGGCTGTTTACGATTACGATCTTAGTGCACTTGAGCCTATAGTCGCCATCCCTCATAATGTCGACGATGTCCATCTTGTGGCTGAATACAGCGATGTTAAAATAGACCAAGGCTTCATCGGTTCCTGTAACAACGGCCGGATCGAAGCCCTGCGGTTAGCGGCGCAAATCTTAAAGGGCCAGAAAATTCAACCATATGTGAAGCTCTTAATTTCTCCCGCCTCCAACGAAGTCTATCTTGAGGCATTAGCTGAAGGCCTGGTCGATATTTTCATCGAAAGCGGCGCCATCATGCTGAATTCGAACTGTAGCGTATGTTGGGGCAGCTGCCAGGGTGTCATCGGTGAAGGCGAGGTTCTCATTTCGACGGGAACAAGAAATTTCAAAGGCCGGGCCGGACATCCGAATTCCAGCGTTTACCTCGCTTCCGCCGCTGCTGTGGCGGCTTCGGCGATCACTGGGAAAATAACCGATCCAAGGGGGTTTTTGGCACATGAGTAGTTTTACCGGCAAAGTGTGGAAGCTCTGCGACGACATTGATACCGACATCATCATCCCCACCGAGTTTTTAGCGATGAAATCAGTGGAAGATATGAAAAAACACGCCTTCCATCCGCTGCGTCCGGAACTCGCCGCCCTGATACAGCCAGGCGATATCATTGTGGCGGGAAAAAACTTCGGCTGCGGATCCTCCCGTGAGCAGGCGCCAGAAATCTTGGCCGCCCTGAAGGTAGGCTGTGTCATCGCTAAATCTTATGCCAGAATTTTTTATCGCAACGCCTTTAATAACGGCCTGCTGTTGCTGGAAAATGACCAGCTTTATGATCTCTGTAACGAGGGCGACGAATTGACGGTGGAACTTGAAAAAGGTCAGGTGCATCTTGGCGAACGAACTTTTCAGGTCGCCGCCATCCCCCCCGATTTGCTGCAAATGGTGCAGGACGGTGGTCTGGTGGCCACGATGCGCAAGCTGAATAAAAAATAGTTCCCGAAAGGAATGATACTGTGGGTTATACAATAACTGAGAAAATTATCATGAAGAACACCGGCCAGGTAGCCATTAAACCAGGTGATCTGACTACCGTGAACGTGGACAGAGCTATGGTGCATGATATCTTTATCCCCTTTGTGGTGAGCAAATTCAACGAGATGGGCTTCGATAAGGTCTGGGATCCGGATAAAATCGTGCTGGTGTATGACCATTTGGTTCCCACCAGCTTCATCGAGGATTCCCGCCATCACAAAATCGGCGATGAATTCGCAGCGGCTCATGGCATTCGGGCTGTCCACCGTGCAGACGGCATCTGTCATCAGTTGATGCCCGAGTTGCGGTATGTGGTCCCTGGACAGATTGTTTTCGGCACGGATTCGCACACCACCACCTATGGTGCGGTAGGTGCATTATCCACAGGTATCGGTTACACTGAAATGGCCGCTATTTTCGGCACCGGCAAGCTCTGGATAAAAGTCCCGTCAACTATTAAATTCATTATCAACGGCGAGTTGCCCAAAGGTGTCTATGCCAAAGATATCATCTTGCGCATCCTCGGTGACATCGGTTCCGATGGCGCAGCTTATAAAGCCATAGAATTCGCCGGCGCCACTATCGAAAATCTGAGCATAGCTTCCCGGATGACCTTGTGCAATATGGCCATCGAAGCAGGCGCCAAGTTCGGCGTTGTAGCACCCGATGCCAAAACCTTTGCTTTCAGCGGGGGCGACAAAGCTGCCTATCAGCATCTGCAAAGCGATGCCGATGCGGTGTACGAAAGAGTCGTCGAATATGACGGCTCCACCCTGAAGCCTGTCGTAGCCTGTCCGTCCAATGTCGACAATATCAGCGACGTGACCGATCTTCTCGGCACTAGAATTGACCAAGGCTTCCTCGGCTCTTGCACCAATGGCCGGATCGAAGACTTGGAAGTGGCAGCTAAAATTTTGAAAGGGCGAAAAGTGGCCTCCTTCACCAAGCTGATCGTAACCCCAGCCAGCCGCAGCATACTGGCCGAAGCGGTGAAAAAGGGGTATATCAAAACCTTTATCGAGGCAGGCGCCATCATTCAGCCACCGGCCTGCGGCCTTTGCTGCGGCCGGAGTGGCGGCATCGTGTCCGATGGCGAAAGAGTCATCGCCACAAATAACCGTAATTTCCTCGGTCGCATGGGTAGCCCAAAATCGGAAATTTTCCTAGCCTCTCCTGCAACTGTGGCAGCCGCAGTGATCGAAGGCAGGATTGTTGATCCCCGGAACTATTTACCTTAACCGGAAGGTTTAGTTAAATTCTATTTTGACTGTCATCAAACTTACGATATAATGTTAGCAAGTACTAGGCAGAGGAGGCGGCGCATATGTTTGGCATCGTTATTGTCAATGGGATGATCATCGACCCGGAAGCTTTGACTCGCAGAAAAGGCAATGTGGGTATCAGGGACGGTAAAATTGCGGTTGTCACCCAACAGCAAATTGATGGCGCACGAGAGTTTGACGCCGCCGGCAAAATCGTCTGCCCTGGCTTTATTGACATCCATGGACATGTAGACTGGGATGATTATTGTGGCGAGCTGTCGCTGCGCCAGGGCATTACTACAACTGTTGGCGGTAATTGCGGTCTGAGCCCGCTTGATATCGAGGCATTTTTTGCAGCCCAGGAACAAGAAGGTTTTATTGTTAACCAGGCTGAGATGTTCGGCCACTCAATGAGCCTGCGTCAGGTAGTGGGGGCGATAGATCCACACGCACCAGCGACGCCGGAACAATTAACTCGCATGGAATACTTTGTGGAAAGAGCTTTTGAGGCCGGGGCCTGTGGCCTATCGCTTGGTTTGGCCTATGCGCCCGGCACCTCCGATGATGAAATAAATAATCTCAGTCGACTGGCCGCGCGGTATGGCAGGGTGGTCGCCGTTGATACGAGAATGTATACTGACAGCGATATGTATTCACTTGTAGAAGCCGTTGATATCGCCCGGAAAACAGGCGCCAGAGTTCAGATTTCTCACTTAGTCTATCAGTATGGCAACGGCATGATGGATGAAGCGCTGGCCGTTATTAACCGGGCCAGAGCAGACGGACTCGACATCCGCTTTGATAGCGGTATGTATACTGAGTGGGCGAGTCATATCGGCGCCGTTCTCTTTAGTGAATCTTCGCTGGAGGCTAACTGCTGGCAGCTTGAAGATATTTTAGTTATTACCGGTAAGTATAACGGCAAACGCCTTAACCCCGAAATTTACCGCGATTTACGCGACAATGACCCCCATGCGTCAGTCGTTGTCTTTACCGGAGTAGAAGAAGAAATCTATATGGCCTTGCATCATCCCTACGCCATGCCGTCTACCGACACTGGCGCCTACGCGCCAGGTGAAGGACACCCGCAAATTGCCGGCAGCTTTCCTCGCTACTTTCGGCAGATGGTGGGCGAACGGCAGGAATTGACAATCATGGACGCAGTCAGAAAGGCCACATTATTGCCGGCCGAAACCCTTGGCTTTCATACCAAAGGCCGCCTCCGAGAAGGCATGGATGCGGACATCGTTGTGTTTAATAGTAAAGAAATTGCTGATAAGGCCGATTTTGGCAACCCTGACGCTGCACCTGAAGGCATAGATTATGTCTTTATCAACGGCCAGCCAGCGCTGGCCAAGGGTCAGGTGCTGAACACCCGAGCCGGTAAAGCAGTTCGTTCTACGAAACCGGTTTATGATTATAATATATAAAACATAGGGTAGTGTTTGATAAAAAACATTTACACCTTTAGTGCATAATCACAAAGTATTCTTGTAGATAGTCAATATTATTCTTTATCAAAAGACACTTGACTTATGAGTAAACACAAGATATAATAGCTTTAAATTGATATGCAACATGATGAACAGGAAGCCGAATGCAAGGTGCACAGAGAGACGGCGGTTGGTGCGAGCCGGTCCACTGAACAGTAAGGTTCCGCCTGGGAGTGACTGGTGAAGAGCCAGAATGGGTTCCGCCCGATATAGCGGCTAAAGTTGGCCGAAAGGCAACATGGGTGGCAACGCGGGAATAGTTCTCGTCCCTATAAGGGATGAGGGCTTTTGTTTTTTTGCGGCACACGTGTATTTCTTCGGTCTAAGCTGGGTGGCAACGCGGGTAAAAGCTCGCCCCAATCGATCATGGGGTGAGCTTTTTTGTTTAGACAAAAATGGGAGGGTAAATAATGAAAGTATTAGTATCTGAACAAATTGCCAAAAAGGGCATTGAAACATTGATTCAATCCGGGGCAATCGTTGATGTCAAGACAAATCTAACGCGACAGGAGCTTCTCGATGTGATTGGCGAGTATGATGCGCTGGTCGTTAGAAGCAATACCCGCGTTAATGAAGAATTATACCAAAAGGCTGCCCGATTAAAGGTCGTGGGGCGGGCCGGCAACGGGGTCGATAATATTGATATGAACGGGGCCACTCAACGCGGTATCATTGTTGTTAACACACCAGAATCAAATGTCGTATCGGCGGCAGAACTTACAGTCGGCTTGCTGCTGGCAACCTGCCGCAATATCCCGCAGCTTCATACCCGGTTGCAAGAAAGGGTCTGGGATCGGTCCGGCCTTAAAGGCATCGAATTGCAAGGCAAGACAGTTGGTATCGTGGGCTTGGGACGCATCGGCTCTCTGGTCGCAACCCGCTTGAAGTCTTTTGGCATGAGCATCGTTGCCTATGACCCCTACATTAATGACAGCCGGTTTAAGAACCTGGGTGTTGAGAAAAAAGATAAGCTGGAAGATCTGATGAAAGTAGCCGATATTCTTACTGTACACACGCCAAAGACTGAAGAAACGTATGGAATGATTGGTAAAGAGCAGTTTAAGGCAGCTAAAAAAGGACTCGTAGTAGTCAACTGTGCCCGGGCCGGCATTATCAACGAGCAGGCACTGGCGGAAGCTTTAAAAGAAAAAATCGTCATTAAAGCCGGCGTAGACGTTCCCGAGGGTGAGCCTGAGGCCACTTCACTATTACTAGACGTCGAAAATGTTATTATCACACCGCATGCTGGCGCCGACACTCTTGAAGCCCAGGATAATGTCGGCATTACTATCGCCCAGGAAGTAATTTGCGCTTTACGGGGAGAAATGGTGCCTAACGCTGTCAATCTGCCCACTCTTCATACTCAAGAATTGGAAGCTGTCAAATCGTATCTGCGTTTAGGCGAAACTATGGGCAAAATGTACTACCAGCTGGAAAAAGATGCTGTGGAAAAAGTTGAGATTATGTATCGGGGCGAAGTAGCAGCACTGGAAACTTCCGTTATCACACTGGCCATATTAAAAGGACTTTTTGAGCCTGTGCTTAAAGAACGGATTAATTATGTTAATGCCAACGTCATTGCCGAAAGCCGCGGCGTTAGCGTAACAGAAATCAAAGAATCGGCAGTAGCTAACTATTTGACCTTAATTACGATCAAAGTGATATCCAAAAATGCCGAGTTTACGATCAGCGGCACTGTCTTTGGCAAAGGGGAAATGCGCATTATTGAAATTAATGGCTATGAATTTGATATCAATCCTATGCCGTATATGCTGATCGTTGAAAATATTGATAAGCCGGGTGTTGTGGGGCAAATGGGAACGCTGCTGGGTGTCGGCAAAGTTAATATCGCTACAATGCAGCTTGGACGAAAAGTCTCAGACAACCGCGCAATGATGGTGCTGACCATTGATTCAGAAATTGCCAAAGAGACGTTGGAATTCTTAAGCGGTGTCGAAGGAATTACTAAAGCCCGCTTTGTAAAATTATAAATTATTAAACAATGAGAGGTCTGAGTTGAGAAGGCGGGATAAAGAGAGACGAACGCTGCAGGTGGAGTTTTTACACCATTGAAATTTAGTCGATCTTACCAGGGACTTAGCCGCACTAGGACTCCCGCTTCTGCACGCGGGAGTCCTAGTGCGGCTTAATCATTAGATAAATCCACCTGCGATTGAGGAAAAACGATGCAGTAAGCTTGACAAGGCGCTCTCGAACACGGGCTTATTACCGGTTTAGTCTAATCGTTCAGAGAGAGGAGCGGTGTATGAAAAAACTGGATTTAAATAAAGCGGCGGAAGAATTCGACATGATAAGTTCCGAGATGCATCTTTTTTATAACATAGTAACCGGCGAATTCGCCTTTTATAGTGATTTTATGGACATTGATGATGTCGACGCTGAAAAATTTGAGGGCGACGCTTGGATTGCCGCGCCGCGTCAGCGTGAACTTAACGAATACAGCATTATGGTAAATTTTGCAAAAACCACAGCAAACCCTCGCACAAACGAACTTCTCTGCGTTGCGTTGGAAGGCAGGGGCGCGTTTCGGCGTTTTAAAGATACGCTGCATCGTGTAGGTTTAGTTGATAAATGGTATACTTTCAAGCATAGCGCTTTTGTAGAAATTGCTAAAGAGTGGTGCGAGGAAAACGGCATTGAATATGTTGAAAATACGAGAACGAAAGAATTGAAGACGACGCAGACGTCCAAGTGCACCGGTTCTACTGATTTTACCATCATACCATTTGTTCGGACGATCGCCGATGACGCCGCTGAGGTCATGTGCGACGCTTTGAGTTACAGCAAGACGGATGCCGCTGTGGAGGTTAAACGACTGCTCAGTTCTAAGCGCATCGCACTTGCCGCAATTGCGGACAACCGCGTCGTCGGAATCATTGGGGCAATCCCTCAATATGGCGTGACTGGTTGGGAGCTGCATCCGTTGGCCGTACTGAAAGAGTATCAGTGGTGCGGAATCGGAACTGCATTAATAGAGGCTTTAGAGCAAGTTGTCACGGAGCGCGGTGGGATAATGCTCTATCTTGGCAGTGACGATGAATCTGGGACAACCTCGCTATACGGCGTGGATTTGTACGATGATACGTTCGGGAAACTTAAAAGCATCCAGAATACAGGCGGTCACCCATTTCCATTTTATGAAAAGATGGGATATAAAATCGTTGGCGTTTTCCCGGATGCAAACGGCATCGGCAAGCCTGATATATGGATGGCGAAGCGGATTAAACGGAAGATGTGAACCGTATGTATACCCTGCCGGTTATCCAACATTGCATCCTTAAAGGGGCAAGATTCGGAGAAAATTATCATAAAGATTTTCTGCTCCACAGCGTCAAGGTTGATAGATGCGCCTGGTACTGCTACCGCTGGCGGTAGCGCCTGCCGACAGGACGATCACTGATTACGGCGTAAAATGTTGGAAATGGAAGGATTGAATTAAGATAAATCCAACAATTGTTATCAGAGAAATTACCGCTGCGGAATATCCGCTGCTTGAAGATTTTCTCTATCATGCTATCTTCCTGTCGCCTGCATCGAACCGCCTCCCCGTGAGATTATTTTTAAGCCGGAAATATTGATTTACATCAAACACTTTGGCGAAACGGAAGACTGCGGCGTGGTTGCCGAACAGGATGGTAACATTATAGGCGCGGCGTGGACGCGCGTCATCCCCGCTTATGGGCATATCGACAATGAAACGCCGGAGCTTGCCATATCCGTCTTACCGGAACATCGTGGGCAGGGGGTCGGGACGATGCTAATAGAGCGCTTGTTCGAATTACTCAGGAGACGCGGCTATACACGGACATCGCTGTCGGTGCAAAAAAACAATCCGGCGCTGCGATTATATAAACGACTGGGATATACAATTACCGGCGAGAAAATGGACCAGATAAATCGCGAGGATTATATTATGGTGAAAGAATTAGGCGTAAACATACGCGACCTATAACACCGCGCATACTTGTTTTACCATATTACTTTCAGCAAGACAGATAATCAACAAATGAGAATGTATTAGAAAGCGGATGCCATAATAGCATCCGCTTTCTGTTTTGCCTCTATTGTTCCTTTATTACAGATTTGATTTTACAAATTCCTTGCTCCATTTTCATTGGGTTAAGGTGGGCATACCCTAAAATAATTTGCGAAGTATGATTTCCCTTAATAAGAGCATGATGTTCCACGGGCACTATATCAACACCTAAATCTTTAGTGCGATAGATTAGCTCTCGCGAGAAATTAACGCCATTAAAATCCGCAACTAGGTGCATTCCTACCGGCCCCCCATATATGTTAACCTGCTCGGGGAAATATTTTCGCAGTAATGATAATAAAAAGTTGTAGCGTTTATAATAGACTTTCTTTGTACGTGCAATATGCTTTTTTAGTTCTCCGCTTTCAATAAAGCGCATAACGGCAAGCTGGTTAATAGAATTTGAATGATGATCACCCAGTCGTTTCCATTCCCTGCACTGCTCTATAAGGGAGTAAGGCAATACAAGATAACCAAGGCGTAGGGAGGGAAATAAGATTTTACTGAAAGTACCGACATAAATTACCTGCCGTTCATCAAGCTCATACAGGGAATTAACAGGATTTCCGTTATACCGAAATTCGCTGTCGTAGTCATCCTCCACAATATAGCATCCGGTGTCCCTCGCAAATTGAATGAGTTCCAATCTTCTTTGTATAGATAATATTCCGCCCATAGGAAATTGATGTGAAGGAGTAACGAAGATAAAAGATGGTGCTCTATTGGCCGGAAATAAATTTGTTTGTATTCCTTCAGAATCAACGGCTATTGGGGAGATATGTTTCGAATGATAAGAAAAAAATCCGCCTTACATTATCATTCGTAGGTTCTTCCAGCCATACTTCACTGCCCTGATTGAGCAAACACTTTGCAATAAGTGACAAGCCCTGTTTTGTACCTGATGTAATAATGATTTGCTCAGGAGAGCAATTTACACCTCTTGTCTTTTTCAAGTATACGGCAAGTACACGCCGGAACTCTGGTCTACCCTGTGGATAATCATACCCAAGTGCTGAAAGCGGAGCTTCATTAAATGCCTGTGTAACAAACCTGTTCCATTTGCCGCGAGGAAACAAATCCAATGCAGGTATTCCGCTATCAAAATTTATTGTATCTGGCATTATTTCATCTGCGGCAAGCGATGTAATTTGGTAATCTGCAATTTTTTCTATTCGATTAAATGTCCGAGCTCCATTACCTACATATACTCCCGAACCTGAAACGCCTTTAATATATCCCTCGGATATTAGCATATCATAGGCGGTTAATATTGTATTTCTAGATACACTCAGCTCATCTGACAAGGCCCTTGTGGACGGTAATCGTTCTCCCGGCATCAATTCCCCATTTAATATTTTCATTCGTAACTGTTTATAAATCTGTGTAGCATATGAACGTTTGAATTCTTTGTTAAGCTCAATAAGAAGTATTTCTGTCGCCTCCAAAAAATCGGCTCAATAAAACAATGCTTAAATTGGCTCTTTTTTGAACCGGAACATTATGGTTCAATTATAATACTTAAAATAACCTGAGTAAATAATGGAGGTAATAATGAAAATTAAAGATAGTTATCATTTTTATGCTATTATTACGATTGCTTTTTGGTCGCTGGCCTATGTATTTACCCGTATGGCGCTTAGGCATTTTTCAGCATATTCATTGGGATTTCTGCGGTATTTTGTAGCTTCATGTACATTAATAATTGTAGCAATTGTGATAAGAATGAAATTGCCGAAAAAAGCTGATTTAAAATGGTTTATTCTTTCAGGAGCCGTTGGCTTTTTCTTTTATATGATTGCCTTCAACAAAGGTAGTGAGACTGTAACTGCATCAACCAGCAGTCTAATTATCGCAACTGTGCCTATTATTACAGCATTATTGGCTCATTTCCTTTATAAGGAGAGGTTAAAGCCGTTTCAATGGACAGGAATTGTAATTTCGTTTTTTGGTGTATTGGTTTTAACTTTTCTGGCTGGAATTTCTACGTTTAATAAAGGGTTTGCTTTATTGCTTTTAGCTGCCGTTCTTTTGAGCCTCTACAATCTTTTACAGCGGAAACTCACAAAGACTTACTCAGCGCTGCAAGCCTCAGCTTTCAGCATCTTTGCTGGAACGATAATGCTTTGCATATTCCTGCCAACTTCTATAGAAGAAGTAAGAAGTGCCCCAGCGATTCAGATGTTTTACATAGCTGTCCTTGGAACTTTTTCTAGTGCAATCGCCTATCTATCATGGTCTCAGGCATTTGCAAAAGCTAAGTATACGTCGTCCGTAAGCAACTATATGTTTGTTACTCCGTTTTTAACGACAGTATTGGGCTTGATAATTGCAAAAGAAAAGCCGGATTTTTCAACTATTGCAGGCGGTGCGGTTATTTTAACGGGCTTGCTGATTTTTAATTTTGGAGGTAGCGGTGAATGATAAGAGAGACGAATGCTTTAGGTGGAGTTTTTACCCCATCTGAAATTTAGTCGACCTTATCCGAACGACTTAGCCGCTCTTAACTCCCGCTTATAGATGCGGGAATCTTAGCGCGGTTTAGTCATCGGCTAAATAAAGGAAATATGTCGTTGGCTAGCGAATGTTAGAAATACTTGTAGCATAGTTTTAACCTCGTGCGGCAAGAAGTCCCCTACCTCTTATGCTTCCTTGCTCGCACATGAGAGCGAAGGTAGGGGATGACTTGCCGCTCTTTGTTTTGTTCTTGTCTCAAAAATCCAGCCATGATATAATCAGTAGTATAGTTATATGTGGCGGTGATTACTATAGAATTAGACAATAATAATCACTCAGTATTCTCGATGTACTATTACCTAGTTTTGGTTATAAAATATCGTCGAGAAGT
>Ga0153996_1000303_pt1 | contig 22949 bp, 17 predicted proteins | sample TSNC080MetaG_FD_104728 | JGI IMG/M metagenome (GOLD analysis project Ga0153996, IMG submission 104728) | Attine ant fungus gardens microbial communities from North Carolina, USA - TSNC080 MetaG | ecosystem: Host-associated > Fungi > Mycelium > Unclassified | place: USA: North Carolina, Lumber...
CCAGAAAACAAACGAATCTTACATTATAAACAGAAATATTATAAAAATCCACTAGGACACTCATCCTAGTGGAAATGCAAACATTTTAATTATTTAGTTTGTCTACTTGACTCAATCATATCATAGTCAAGTTCTGCTTTTTCTTTTACAATTAAATATAGAGGTTAAAATACACCCCAATATTTGGACAATCAAATAATGGAGAAGTGGAAATGTCTATAAAAAGTAGACATGTGTTAATGCTAAGATAATCAGATTATTTATAGCCTGTAAAATATTTTGTGTAAAGTAACGATTCGCAGATTCATCTTTTCCTTTTGTTTCTGGACTTCTTACTTTGCATTAAATTAAGCAATGAAAAAGTGGGTAGTTAATCCAACTGTTTTACTGTGCCTAAAAAAGGTTTTTTCACATTAAAAGGATGTTTTTTTATTGCCTTATTAAATGTTGAAGAATATCAACTAATAAAACTACATAGAAAAAAGGTTGTAACTTTAGTAAGTTAAAATATACTTACTTCGTTACAGCCCCTTTATTTTTATTCCAAGTAATTAGAAAGCTCCTTCAGGTTGAATTGAGAAATATAAAGCTACACCATCTGGTGTTTTCCTGAAAAGTGATTTACAGTAGTTTGCAGCTTGTTCTGCAGTCATCTCTGTTTCACACTCGAAAATTGCTCTAATTCCTTTTTTTTCTACCATTTTGCATTTGATTTTTTCATCTTCATATCCATCAAAATAATCAGTCAATTTATGCAACATAGCAGTACTCATCATTACTCTTACCATTGAAATTCCTCCTTTGTTTATCTACTTATTATTATACGCAATTTTAGATTTATTTCAATTATTTTAACTTGATATCGAATATTATTCTTCTTGACTTGGTGGTGCAGGAAGGTTTCCTTTCCCGATATTTATAGAAACATGTGTATTCATTCCTACAAATTCATTGTTGTAGTTCGAGGAAACAACTTTTCCTTTTGTTCCTTCTATTGAATCGACATAATTAACCGAATAGGTAATATTTGCTCCTTTACTTTGATACTCTTCATAGAAATAACTTTGCAGCCCGTTTTCGTTTTCGAGTATAGTTGTCAAATCTCCAATAAAAGGTCGTCCAATTGAGTAAACAACAGTAACAGTATTAGAAGTTCCATATAATTTTGTTCCTGAACCAATTGATTGTGATATAAATCCACCATAACTTATACTATCATGATACCTTTCTTTTACAACCACGTTTAATCCTGAACCATCTGTATATGAGTTAACTTCTTTAAGTGAATAATTTGCAAAATTAGGTACAATGGTTGCTTTACCAATAGAAACATAGACACTCATCTCAGTTTTTTTAGCTATCTTCTCATCAGCCGTGATACTTTGAGAAATGATACATCCTTCTAACACACTGTCAGAATCACTTTCATTATATGTGACTATAATTTCATTCTTTTTGGCCCATTCTTCCACTTCGGCTTTTGATTTATTCGTAAAGTTAGGTACCACAATATTTTTTTCGTATGTCTCTTGACCTTTCGATACATAAACAGTTGCTATATCTTTTCTTCGATATGTTTCACTAGTAATAGAGGTATCTTTTATTTCAAATTTTATTACCTTATCTTTTTCTATTTCTTCGCTGTATTCTGTAACAATCTTCAAATTTTCGGCTTTATTTTTGGTTTTCCAACTTTCAATCTCTGATTTAGTCATTGTTGTAAAATCAGGCAATTTAATCAATTCATCTGGGTTAGCTCCATCACTTACTTTAATTGTAAGAACAGATCCCTTTTGAATTTTTTTATTTGCTTTTTTTGATTGTTCAAATACAATATTATACTCATAATCTAAACTATATTCTCTTTCTATTTTTAATTCTATCTTGTTTTTCACAGCCCAAGTTTGTACACTTGATACATTCTCATTAACAAAGTCAGGCATTGTCACTTGATTGGTAAATCGGAATAGTAGAAAGACAACAATACAAAGAAATAATCCAATAGCACCAATGATAGAATATTGAATAATCTTCTTTTTGTGATAATGTTGATCAATTACTACCTCTTCTTCAAACTCAGAACGTTTAGTTTCTTCCTTATCAATTGTTGCTTTTTTGATCAACACTGTATCTTCTTCTACTTTTTCATCACTAACCACGATTGTCGGTTTGCTTTTTTTAGAAGAGATGGCTTTTATCATCTCTTCTTTTTCTTCTTCTTTGATTACCTCAATTTCGACAGTTTCTTCTGTTGTTTTATCAGTTTGTTTTTTATTTTTTACCATGTCTTTGTAGTTATCATTACTAAACTTTTTTAAAAAATCACTCATCATTTTCTCCCATTATCATTATTTTAAACGTATTACCTTTAAATTACTGTTTCACTTTCATAAGCAGTAATATTTCCCTTTTTAAGATATAGTATTTCATCTGATTGTTCAGCAATTTCTTTTGAGTGAGTGACTACAATAACACAACGATCATGAACATGTGCCAAATCTTTAAAAATATTAACAATTTCTTCTTCCATTTCTTCATCTAAGTTTCCAGTTGGTTCATCCGCAAGAATAATTTCGACATCAGTTGCTAATGCTCTTGCTATCGCAATTCTTTGTTGTTCTCCCCCAGATAATTTATTAACCAAACGATTTGCTTTTGTTTCTGTAATACCAATATAATCTAATAAATTATAAGCAATTTCCTTATGATTCGTAGGTATTTCATTATCTGTAATCGTCATAGGAACTAATACATTTTCTGCTGCTGTTAAATATGGAATTAAGTTATAACTTTGAAAAATAATCCCAACATGATTTTTACGGTATTTTTCATACCCAATTGCCTTTATATTTTTCTCATGGTATAGAACTTCTCCATCTTTTGGATCATCCAACGCACTTATTAAAGAAAGAAATGTTGTTTTACCTGAGCCAGATTGTCCTAAAATAGTATAAAATTTGCCTTTTTCAAATGACAGATTAACATCTTTTAAAATATATCTTCTTCTATCGCCATCTTGATAAAAATAATTAATATTTTTTGTTTCTAATATCGCCATATCATTTCCTCCTTTACATTAATATCTTCTTAGGTTTTAGTCGTGTTGTATATATCATAGGAACAACCGTTGAAACTAAAGCTGTTGATAAACCAATGGCATATATCATAATAATATAATTAATTCCTAACTGTATATCATATGCTGCTAATACATCTTCATTAGAAACCTCTCCTAAATAACTATAATTTGAATATGACGTATAATAATAGCCATTATCTTCATTCGAATTTTTTTCTAATTGCTGTTGCAACATATCACTTGATAATGATTTTGCAATCACATTTCCAGTAAATAAGGATAATGAAATAGCAACAAATGCCACACACATAACTTCGACAACAATTTGTCCCAACAATTTGAATTTGCTTTCTCCTAAGGCTAGATAAATACCAAATTCTTGTTTTCTATCTCTTAAAAACAATACAATTACTAATGTTAAAATAACAATCGTTGCAATAATTGAACCAATTAATATTGTCTTAGCAATGTTACCCATTTGTTTAATTGAAGTAGATACTTGATCATAACTATCTGTTGAATAGTTTAATGTATAATATTCTGGTAATAATGAAGTTATTTCTTTTTCAAAATTATCAATATCCTCTGGATTATTTAAGACATAAATTGGTGTATAATAATCAGTTTGATTAAATGATGTAAAATCGTAGCCTTCTTCATCTTTAAATAATTCTGCATATTTCTCAAATGTGAATTTTAATTCATTAATTAATGCTTCATTCGGTGTATATAAGGTATTATACATCTCTTGTAGTTGATAATCTAGCCAAGATTTTTCTTCGTTTTTATTTGAATTTGCTTGGAAGTTTTCTTTATTGACATCAAAAATACCAATAATTTCATAGACAACATCTTGAGAAGCATATATAGTTGGAGTATTAGTATCATCATACTTGTTATAATCTTCAATGTCATTCAATAATTTCATAGTATCCCCTACATGAAGATTATTTAATTCTGCAAATGCTTTCGAGATAACAGCCACATATTTCCCATTTATTACTTCATCTTCAGTAAATGCTCTACCATCAACAATATTTATTTTTCCTTCTTCTGCATCCATAATTGGTGCATACTGAACACCTTTTGCACTCATCATTTCTCGATTAGAACCATAGTACACAGCCCCATCACTTTCAGCAGTACAATTTTTTAAATCTGATTGATAAAAGTATAGGTTCATACTATAATCATAGTATTTTACATAGGAACTTTGACCAATTGTTTTAATTGTATCTAGTGACATACGTTGATATTCTTCATAAACTTTTTCATTCCCATTATTGTATGCATCATTTAGGGCATTATAATCAGCTTGAATCATCACATAACCACCTAAACTCTTTTTCAAATTGGTATCAATGTTTTCTGTTGCTTGATTAATAGCAACTCCATAAGCCATGATATTTCCTAATATAAATACAATTGCTAAAAGTATTATCGTTTTTCCTTTTCTTCTTACAATACTTAAAAAAGACCGTTTTAAAAAATTCATAGATCATCCTCCTTTTGACTCTATTTTATCATAAACAATTATAAAGTGCTATTTATAAATTTATTCTTAATATTTAATATTAAAGAACGTTTTATTATCATAATTTCTTAAAAAAGAAAACTATTAATTATTTAGTACTTATGGGGTTAAGATGTAACAAAAAAACGATGTTCTCTCACTTATGAGAATTCAACGTTTTCCTATTTGTCGATGTTCATTTTATTTTGAAACTACTAATAATCGTATTGCCGTTCTTTCTTGCTGATCAATTGAAATATCATGAAATGATGGAATACAATACAATTCTTTTCCAGAAGGAGCAATATAACCTCTTGCTATCGCAATTGCTTTGATTGCTTGATTCAAGGAGCCAGCTCCTATCACTTGTATTTCTGCAGTTTGATTAGCCCTTACTACATTAGCTAAAGCCCCTGCTACTGAATTCGGATTTGAAGATGATGATACTCTTAATACTTCCATTTTTTAGTCCTCCTTAATAAAGGGTATGATTTGCATTACTAAAAAATGCTATTTATTATGCAAAGGATGATCTTGATTTAACAATATTCTTTCTATAGACGTAGCTTTACATGTTTGCTCATCAACAGTAATAACAACTCCACAAAATTGACCCTCTCCTTCTGCTACTTCAAATTTACCATAAATACCAGTAGTTAAACGAGTAATAATAGCTTCTACAGCATTACCAATAACACTTTCATAGGGTCCACACATCCCTACATCACAAATAAATGCAGTCCCATTTGGTAAGATTTTTTCATCTGCTGTTTGCACATGGGTATGTGTCCCTAACACAGCAGTTACCTTTCCATCTAAGTAATAACCTAAAGCAATTTTTTCGCTAGTTGTTTCCGCATGAAAATCAATAATATGAATATCTTCAGTGCAACTTTCAAGAATACTATCTATTGCTTCAAATGGTGAACTATTGAAACCACTCATAAAAGATGTACCTAAAAGGTTCGTCACTCGAATCTTTTTATTTTTAGATTCAAAGACTCTACTTCCACATCCTGGAAGTCTTTTTAATTTATTATAAGGTACGACTAAGCGATCCGCTTCATCAATAAAATCAAAGATAGCGTTTTTTGCATAGGTATGATTTCCCATAGTGATGATAGAAATTCCATTAAAAATTAATTCGTTATAGATTTTTTCAGTAATTCCTTTTCCATGTGCAGAATTTTCTGCATTAGCAATCACTACATCAATCATATATTTTTCTTTAATCATTGGTAATATCTCGAAAACTGTTTCTCTACCTGTTTTACCAACAATATCACCAATAAATAATATCTTCATTAAATATCCTCCTTAAAAAATAAAGTAGGACAGTGTCCTACTTATTTAGCAATTTCATTTGCTCTAATTTCACGAATAACTGTTACTTTAATTTGCCCAGGGTATGTAAGTTCTGATTCGATTTTTTCCTTAATTTCTCTAGCAACTCTATGGCATCCTAAATCATCAAGTTTATCTGGTTTCACCATAATTCGAATTTCTCTACCTGCTTGAATAGCAAATGTTCTTTCAACACCTTCAAAACTATTACCAATTTCTTCAAGAAGTTCTAAACGTTGAATATAGTTTTCTAAGCTTTCTAATCTACTTCCAGGTCTAGCAGCACTCAATGTATCTGCTGCAGCAACAAGAATTGAAATGACATTTGTTGCTGGCTTATCTCCATGGTGAGATTCTATAGCGTTAATAACTGTTTGATTTTCTCCATGTTTTCTCGCAAATTTTGCTCCAATTTCCACATGACTTCCTTCTACTTCATAATCAATTGATTTTCCTAAATCATGAAGTAATCCTGCTCTTTTTGCTAATGTTTGATTTAATCCAAGTTCAGCTGCCATAATACCGCTTAAATGTGCAACTTCTAACGAATGTTGTAAAGCATTTTGCCCATAACTTGTACGATATTTAAGCTTTCCAACCATAGTGACAATTTCTTTATCAATTCTAGAAATTGCTAGTTGGAAACATGCATCTTCTCCAGCTTTTTGAATTGTCTCTTCAATCTCATTTCTTGTTTTCTCAACAACTTCTTCAATCCTTCCAGGTTGAATTCTTCCGTCACTAATTAACTTTTCTAATGAAATCTTTGCTATTTCTCTTCTGATAGGATCAAATGAGGAAATAGTAATCGCTTCTGGAGTATCATCAATAATTAAATCAACACCTGTCGCTAACTCGATAGCCTTGATATTTCTACCTTCTCTACCAATGATTCTACCTTTCATCTCTTCAGAAGGTAAAGAAATAACAGATACTGTTTTTTCAATAGTTTCCTCTTGAGCATAACGTTGAATAGCTGTAGCGATAATTTCTCTAGCAGCTGTTGAAGCTTTTGATTTAGCTAACTCTTCTTGTTCTTTAATATAGGCAGTCATTTCTTGTGCAATCTTCTGCTCAATTTGTTTAAACAATTCTTCTTGTGCCTCTTTCGCTGTCATTAAAGCAATTTTTTCTAACTCTGTTACTTTTGCATCAATTTTATCTTTCAATAACGCTTCCATATTATCGAGTTCTAACTGTTTTTTATTCAATTGTTCTTTCTTTTGTTCAACTGCATCTTCCTTGCTTTGCAAGGTAATATCACGTCGATCAATGCTTTGTTCACGTTGCAATAATTTGTTTTCAAAATCTGTACTTTCTTGTTTTTTAATTTTTATTTCTTTTTCAGCCTCAAGCTTTAGTTCATATGCTTGAGTTTTTGCATCTAATATAGCTTCTTTCACTAAATTATCAGCTTTCGTTTCTGCATCATCAATAATTTTTGCTGCATTAACGTTAGCTTTTGAAACATTTAAAGCAATGTAAGTGCGCATCAAAGCTGCTCCCACAATAACACTTAGAACACATAATACAACGGCTATCAAAGGATCAATACCTGACATAAAATCCCTCCGTTCTATATGTTTTTCTAAACGACTATATACTGTATACTAAAATATGTTTTACATAAAAACTGTATTCTTGAATGAATACAGTTCTATTGTATACTAAAACATAAAAAATCGCAACAATAAATGTTTGAAATCACTTACATTGAAGGCTATTGAGCTTCTTTTAGCTCTTCAATTTCAGTATTATCTTTTTTTGATAATAAAATACGGATTTTTTCAGTGACTTCTTCCATCAGTTCTGGATGATCACTTAAGTATTTTTTAGCATTGTCCCTACCTTGACCAATCTTTTCACCATTGTAAGCAAACCATGCTCCACTTTTATCAATTATATCATGCTCAACAGCTAAATCTAGGATTTCACCGTCTCTTGATATTCCTTTTCCATAAATAATATCAACACTAACGCTCTTAAATGGTGGAGCAACTTTATTTTTCACTACTTTTATATTTGTTCTATTTCCTATTATATCAGTTCCATTTTTAATCGCATCAGATCGACGAATATCAATTCGAACAGAAGAATAGAATTTCAAAGCTCTTCCGCCAGTTGTTGTTTCTGGATTTCCAAACATGACTCCGATTTTTTCACGTAATTGATTAATAAATATAATTGTACATTCAGTTTTATTCATTACCCCTGAAATTTTGCGTAGTGCTTTTGACATTAATCTTGCCTGCAACCCCATTTGTTGATCTGACATTTCGCCATCCAATTCTACTTGTGGAACTAATGCAGCGACAGAGTCAACAACAACTAAATCAATTGCACCAGAACGTATTAATGTTTCAGCTATTTCTAAACCTTGTTCTCCACTATCAGGTTGCGAAAGAATTAATTCATTAATATCTACGCCTAAGGCTTTCGCATAAACTGGGTCAATGGCATGTTCCGCATCAATAAAGGCAGCTTTTCCACCCTTCTTTTGCACCTCAGCAATTGCATGAAGTGTTAATGTTGTTTTACCACTTGATTCAGGTCCATAAATTTCAATGATTCTACCTTTAGGATATCCACCTATTCCTAATGCTAAGTCTAACGCTAAAGAGCCAGTTGGGATTGCATCAACGCTTAATTCTGTGCGATCACCAAGTTTCATAACTGCTCCTTTGCCATATTGTTTTTCTATTTGCTTAATAGCATCGCTTAAAGCGGATTCTTTTTCTGCATCACTCGAGTTTACGACTACTTGTTTTTTTGTTGCCTTTGCCATATATATCCTCCCTTTACTATAAATATAACAAATTTGATTTCATTTTTCTTTTATTCTATCTAAAACAGAAGAAATAGCAACATCAATCGCTTGTTCAATAATTTCTTCTCTACTACCCTCTAATAATAATTCATAAGCTTTATTTTTACCCTGATAGTGTATAGCATAATAGATTAACCCTACCTGCTTTCCTTCCATCGCAGTTGGACCAGCATTGCCAGTAAAAGCGATAGCTAAATCACTTTTAAATAAATCAATTCCTCTAGCTGCCATTTCTAAAGCTACTTCTTTACTAACAACTCCATGAGTTTTAATCGTATTGGAAGAAACTTTTAAGACTGTTTCCTTTATAATTGATTGATAACAGATAAGACTACCTTTATAAACCTTAGAAATGGAAGGTATCATTCCTATCTTGCTAGCAAAATTACCGACAGTAAAGCTTTCTAAAGAACAGATACTAATACTATTCTCAATTAATATCTTCGCTAATTCGTCCATTATTTACTCTCCATGATAAAATTAATATTTTTATACACATAATCGAAGCCTGAAATAAAGGAAATAATAGTTGCTGAATAAATTAATATCATATCTACTGGTAGTGCTACTGCAGAAAAAGGAATATTGTTTAGCAATAAAAAAACAATCGCAAACATTTGAGTAAATGTTTTTGCTTTCCCTAATGGACTAGCTGCCAAAACCACATTGTTTTGCGAAGCTAATAAACGAATGGCATCAACAATTGTATCTCTTGCAATCATAATAATGCAAACTAACACATGGATTCTTCCACTAGCTGTTAATAAAATGATTAATGTGTTAACTAATAATTTATCCGCAATTGGATCCATAAACTTACCAAATGTCGTAATTAAGTGATATTTTCTTGCAAGATTTCCATCAATAAAATCCGTAATTGAAGCAATTGCGAATAACACTACTACAATAATATTAAGTAATGTAATAGAAGAATTACATAGATAATAAATTGGAATATTGATTGATGTAAAAATGCTTGGAAATAAATATATAAAGACTATGATTGGTATTAAAAATATTCGAAATAATGTTAATTTATTAGGTGTATTCATTTTATCCCTCTTTTAAATTTAAACATAAACAAACAAAAATATTATAGCATACTATTCTGCTTTTTCAAAATATTTAACCCATATAATATTATCATTAAAGCTAATTTGTTGGTTTCAAAGTTAATTAATTTCATTTTTTATGCATTCATTTCTAATAGAATTAAAAATAATCTATTAGAGAAACATATCAAGAACAAATATAAGTCATAAACTACTGATAATTAACTTAAAAAGTACTGCCTTTATTTTATTTCTGCAATACTTTTTGAGTTCATTAAAATCTTAACGTAATATATTTAACAATAATTAATCTATCGTTTAAATTTTTATATAAAGATAATATATTTATTTAACAACTTTAAATGTATGTGAGTGTCCTTGAATACCGGTGTAAATATTATCGCTTATTGTAGCAATACCTCCACTTCTATGATAAAATGCCTCACCACTCGTAGTTAGATAAACATAGCTTAATTATAGTGTTACTACACGATCGCAATAATTGCATATTTCATCATCGTGAGAAACTATCACTATAGTTTTTCCTTGCCTATTTAATTTCTTCAATTGATCTAATATTTTAATTTTATTATACTTATCTAAAGATGCTGTTGGTTCATCTGCAAAGATAATATCACATTCTTTAATTAATATTTTGGCTATAGCTACTCGTTGTTGTTCTCCTCCTGAACATTCATATACCTTTTTATATATTATTTCTTCTGATAAATCCAATGTATCTAATATCTCTTTTATCTTTTTTATCTTTTCCTTTTTTTTCTTGAAATTGAGTTGTTTAATAATACTTAAATTTTGATAAACAGTTTCATTATCAATTAAGCCAAAATTTTGAAAAATAAAACCAATTGAATTACTTAGTAAACTTCTTTGCTTTTTCTCAGTATTAATAATAGTAGTATTATAAATAATTGTTCCGTGGTCTTTCTTTTCAATTAATCCTAGTATATTTAATAATGTAGTTTTACCAGAACCAGATTTTCCTAATATACATACCATTTCTCCTGATTCAACGGTTATATTAAAATTATCAAAGATTTTTTGTTTACCAAAACTCTTATTCATATTTTTAAGTTCAACCTTCATAATAATTACCTAAGCCTTTCTACAAAATGTTTTGTCTTTATCTTTGTTACTATCCAAAGTACTATATAGTCAACAACAAAATATGCAATTGTAATAAAAGCGATATCTTTAAAAGATACATCCATATAAACGAAAACAATTAATTCTGTTAACGTTAGTAAAAGCAATCCAATACCTATTTCATCAATAATTAACTCAAATATTGTTTTTCCCTCAGTTTTTAATAGAGCAAACTTCTTATCTTTTATCTCATAATTTAATGAAGCCAATTGATAAGTGTTCATAATAATTGCTATTAATATCATTATGAATATAGGCATTAGAGCCGTAAGTTGTTGTATAAAATATATTTTATGTTCCATGTATCGTGCCCTAACTGATTTGATTCGATGAATTGGTAATTGGCCAAAATCTTGAGAAACTTGATTATAATAAGCTTGTGCTTCCTCTTGATCTCCTTCATATATAAAATATGAATTTCCTCCTAAAGAACCAGCGCTCTGATCTATTATGAATATACTCTTAGGCAAAATTTTGCCAAAACGAATAAAATCATAATCGAGGATTGTTGAAATTTTAATGTCCTCATATATCAAAGTTTTAAAATTCACAAACCATCCATTATTATTCAAAATAGCCAAAATCTCTTCTTCTTGGTCCTTGAGACTTTTTGGAATTAACACATAGCTTTTATCATCATCAAAATTGTAATATATATCTTGTAATACGTATTCATTCACATATTTTTTAGAAACTGAATATACATTCACATTTTGGTAATTAATGTACATATCTTTCATTTCGCTCATTTCAAAAAAACCTACATTATTAGTCATGTATTCTTTTATTTTTTGATCATTATCTAAATCGACACTTCCAGCATATCCTTCATATCCAGGTTTAAGAAGTGAAAATTTGTACAAATATTCTATATTATTTAAGTACTCCCTTTCTGAAACAAGTATATTGAAATATTGTTTAATATATGAGATTGAATTTAATATGGTAGCAAGTGTACCTAATATTAGGATTATTTTAATAATATAATTAATATTTTTTTGTTTACATAATGAAGATTTACCTTTTATAGCCAAATTTAGATTGATAAACGAAATCATACTATACGATATTGAACTTAAAATAGCTAAGCTACTAATAAATAATAGATTGGCAACAGAAAGATACTTTATAAGAGGTATCGCATTCTGAATACTTGTGTCAATATGCCATATATAGAAAATTATATTCATAATTGTTTGTAAACATAGAATTAAAATCAGATATTTCAAAATTTGATTTTTATATATTTGCCAATTTGTATAACCTTCTAACTTTAAGAGTTGGATTTTTTTAGTCTGCTTTATAATTAATACGTTTAATCCTAGAATTACAAGTATACTAGTTGATATCGCCAGTAATAGGCTATTGTAATCTAATGATTTAATTTTGTCAGAATGTACTAAGAAATTCATGAATTCAAAATTTAAGGTTGGAAATAAATCTTGACATTCATTCTTTAATTTATCATATACACCTATTTCAGATTCGTTTGATAAATATAGAACATAAGGAATTAAAATTGATTTGTTTTCATTACTAAAATCACCTAAATGATATAACTTATAATTCTTATTTTTAATAGGTACGAAAATTACTCCCTGCTCATCCCCATCAGCACTAAAGTAATAATCACCCTTATCAATTGAATTAATACTTCCATTCCCACTTTTCAGAGAAATATTTTTTAGGTATGTAGCATCATTTGTATTTGTCCAGATGATATAATTATTATCATCATCAAGTAGTCTTTGGTATGCATTAATTTCATAATTCTTCAATACCGTTTCAAAAGAATCTTGAAATTCTTCTATATCAACAGTCGATAAATCACCACTTATATACAAATGTACCTGACGACCATCTAAAATATTTGATAGTGTGAAATTTCGATATATAATATTATCGTATTTTTCTAATGCGATTTGAAAAATAAAATAATTTGAAATGATAACTAAAATGATGAGCAACTTCTTCATATACGCTATTTGTATATCCAACTTGCTACAAATATAGAGGATAGCAAGCTATTATACTCCCCTTCCTATAATATTATTTAAATATATTTACTAATAATCCTACTATGAACCAGCCATATATTTGGTACAAATTCTTTTCCTACCCTCAAAACTGCATTTATTGGATCTTTACCAAAAGTCTCAGAATCCCAAAGTGCTTTTTTCATGATAGTTTTTCTATTATACCAACAAGCTTTCTTTATTGTACGTCTAGCAATCGCTCATTGGAGTGCTTTTTAAAACCTCTTTACCAGTATACTTTAGAGCACTACAATAATAATATTCATCTGTAGAACCTCTCGTAGAGAAACGTTTACATCTAACGGATTTATCATAATAAACGTTAAACACATAACGAACAAACTAAGTAATATTTTTTCATACGCTTTCTTTCTCCTTTTTTATTTTATACAAATTTTATACAATTAGTAAATTGACATTATATAATTACTATAGTATTATATTTTGTTCTATTGACCAAGTTTTATACATTTCTTGTAATACTATACCATAGAAATACCCGATGTTGTATAACTTGCATTCATCGGTCAAAAATATGAATTTATCGGTCATAAACTGCCATTTTTAGCCTTTTGAGCTGTTTGTGATAAAGTCATTAATAGGATATTTTTAATAAAGAAAACTTAAAGCTTACATATCTTGCTTTTTTAAATATAGATCTATACAAAAAAGGACTACCAATCGATTACTTATCGATTAGAATCCATTATCTGTTCTACCTCTTCTACTTTGTATTCCTATCATATACTTACTCTATCTTTTGGAAGATATGATTTATTGCAGCCATTCCTCCATGCCAGTTATTATATTGTTCTATGAGCGGCACTAAAATTTCGTTAATCCATTTATTATGCATAGACTTAAAACGGATAAAAGTCTTAACACACGTATTCCGGTACTTACACATTCGCCAGTTAAACAGAAATGAGCAAAACAACTTTTATCAAGCCTTTTCAATGTTTCGTCCAACCTATATTTAACTCTTGGATCGCCCCTGTCCCATGATGCAAGAAGGTGCAATATTTCAAGTTCATAATGATAGCAGAAAGAAATTGCGTTTCAGGAAGTGTACCTGTAATCAACCTAAGTTTTCTACCATCATTATAGGATGGAAAAAAAATAGCGGATATAATACTTTACCTCCTTTAGGATTTTTTGTACCTTTATGAAAGTGATTAACTATACCGTTATCACTTACATCAGATTGGGTAATCTCTCGTTTTTCTATTTTAAAAATTATTTTTTTCTTATAAAGTAGTTTTTATAATACTTCGGTACACCCTCGCCACTTAACAATGTAAAGCCATTTTTCATTAGCGATGTTATTCTTTCTTTTGCATATGGAATTGCTTTTGAAATCATTATTTCAAACCCAAAATCATTATAAAAGTGCAAATTGGCTATGGATAATAACTGGTCAAGGTATTTTGTGCTTTCATACTTAGACGAAATATCTAATCTTAATATTCCTTCATTTTTATTAGTTTCAACTGTTCCGTGTCGCGAAAAAATTTCTATTGTTCCGATTGCCTTATTTGAATTTTTATTAATAATACTGAAACGAACAAAATATCCATGTTTATATGAATCAATCCACATATTAACACAATCGCTCATTTCTTCAACTGTAGAATACTTAAAGTCACTTGTGCAGTTATCATCGTTGAAAATCTTTTGAGATTCTTTGTCACTATAACAGGCAAGTAACTCTTTGACATCTTCTTTTTTTACCAACCTTAAAACAAAATCTTTGCTTTCATATTCAGGACAACATTTATAAGGATCAATATTCATTTTCTTTTCACCTTTCATTACAGTTTTTTGTAGAATAGCAAACATTCGTTCGTGTGTCAATAGAGCGAAAACCAGCTTATACATTTTTCTCTATCGCTTTTTTGGTAATCTTCTTGACAAACTCACTTTTGGCATATGTATAAGCAGCTCTGTCATTCTTGAAGTTTCAAATCAAATTACATTTTAATGCTGCATACTCAGCAGCTGTTAGCTTGCAAGATGCATGCACACTTAAAAACCATTAGCATTTTAATTACTAATGGTTCAAAACTCCCTTAAAGAGAGTTAATTGCTCATTCAATAAGCCATGTTTTGTCGTGGATAATCATTTATCTGCATATTGTTATATGCCTGCTTCTTAGTTCTTATTCCCTTGAAGCAGTTCCCCTACCATAATTTGGGTTTCTCGCTTGCGGAGTTTACCTCTTTTCAGCTATAGTTTCCTATAGAATCGTCTCTGTGGCACTTTGTAAGTGAATACCATATTTTTCAACTTAGGTTCACTTTGTCGTCAGCAATTGCTACCATAGCTTATTTTTTCGCTATGCACAAACACTACAGACATCACAGTCTGTGCGAGCATGGACTTTCCTCTACTTAATAAATAAGCAGCGATTATCTCGAATGAGCAAAGTAGTTAACGTCTTGAATATACTTCTTTCTCTAAAGCACTTAAACGTTTCAAAATATCAATATTACTAGAAGAAGAGTCCTCTAATGAACGAATATTATTCTCTTTGACAAGTTTTTCTCTTTCAAGTTGTTCAATTCTATTTTTTAATTGCTGATTAGCAGACTTTAAACTATTGTTTTGTGCAGTAAGTTCAGCAACAATTTCTTCAACTACTTCAAAATCGCTTAAAACAATATCTAAGAAATAATCAACTTCCGTAGCATTATATCCCTTGAAATCAATATTAAATTCTTTGTCTAGTATCTTTTGGACATTTAATTGTAACTTTTCCATCTTTTTCACTTCCCTTATCTCCTATTACTATTTTACAAAAATAAAGAATAAAAGCAAGTGCTTTAGTGCAAAATCATTAAATTACTTCCCAATATTATAAAAAACAAGTATAATATACTTGGTGATGTTTTTATGGTTAATTACCCAAATAGAAAGAATACTCAAATTATATCAAAGATACATCAATCTAAAAAAACTGATACTGCTCATCGTGGCATACCGTTTGAAGATGATATCAACACAAGCAATGAGTTTTATTTACATTCTAAAAAAGCAGCAATTCATAAAAAACCAACACCAGTTCAAATTGTAAAAGTGAATTACCCCGCTAGGTCTGCAGCAAAAATAGTAGAGGCTTATTTTAAAACACCTAGTACAACGGATTACAATGGTGTTTATCGAGGTAAATATATTGATTTTGAAGCAAAGGAAACGAAACGTATGTATTTGCCTTTAAGCAATATACATCCTCATCAAATAAAACATTTAGAAGAAGTACTAACTCATGGCGGAATAGCTTTTTTAATGATTGCATTTACAACAATAAATGAGGTATACTTATTAGAGGCGAAATATGTCATTTCTGCTTATCAAAGCATCGATATAAAATCCTTAAAATATGATGATGTCAAAGAATTTGGTCATCTAGTAAATCAAGGATATTTACCTCGTTTAGATTACTTACTAGTTATTGATAGATTATATTTTAAGGAGGACTAAAAATGGATAATGATTTTAATCCACAAAACACCCAAAAAGAACCAAACATTAAGAAAAAAAGAAGAAGAAAAACAAGTAAAAAACGTACCGTTGTAAAAGTTAGTTATGTGGTAACTGCGATAGCTGCTGTTGCCTTCATTGCTTTATTTATTTTTGGATTCAATTTTGTTTATGGTGTCGTTAAAGCAACGGATTCCTTTGATATCACTAAATTAGATTCCCAAGAAATAACAAAATTCTATGATAAAAATGGAAATTTATTTTATAAATTAGGTTCTAGTTCCAGTGACAACGGTTGGCGTGAAAATGTAACCTATGATGATTTACCACAAGTATTGGTAGATGCTGTCGTTGCTGCTGAAGATTCACGTTTCTTTGAGCACAACGGATTTGATTTGCCTCGTATTGTAAAAGCAGTTGTCGGTAACTTCGCAGGTTCAACCTATTCTGGAGCTTCCACTATTACACAACAAATTATTAAGAAATCATATTATCCTGAAGAACAAAGTACCTACCAAAGAAAAATTGGAGAAATTTATCTAGCGATTCAAGCGGATGAAGCAATGAGTAAAGAAGATATTTTAATAAGTTATTTAAACAAAATCTATTTTGGTAAAACGTTAGGTTCCATTGGAGTACAAGCTGCTAGTGAATACTATTTTAATAAAGATGTAACAGAGCTAACGTTACCTGAGGCTGCTTTGCTAGCAGGGACGTTAAATTCTCCATATTATTATGATCCTTATAACAGTATAGAAAAAGCAACAACTCGTAGAGATATCATTCTTGATTTAATGTGTTTACATGGTTATATTTCTGTTGAAGAAAGAGATTATGCTAAGCAAATTAAAGTAGAAGATACATTAGTAAGGGATAATGATTCTGCTGGTTACAAACACTACTTTGCTTATATAGATGTTGTTATTGAAGAGATAAAGGAGGAAATGGGCATTGATCCTTCAGAAACTTCTGTCGATGTCTATACGTATTTAGATCCTGACTTACAAGTATATCTAGATCAAATTGCTGCAGGAGATTATTTTGATTTTCCAGATAATGAACTTCAATTAGCTTCAAGTGTTCAAGAAACAACAACTGGTCGAGTTGTTGGTGTGATTGGCGGGCGTGATTACGTCGATGGTTCTAATAAGATCATGGGGTTTAATAGGGCTTCTACTGGTACAGCATCGCCTGGTTCTTCTATGAAACCAATTACTGCTTACTCCGCTGCCTTTGAGTTTTTGGATTGGTCAACCGCTCATACAGTGGATGATAGTCCTTATACTACACCTAGTGGTATTTCAATTTATAACTGGGATAGAGCAAATCACAATAATGTGCAAGTAACTTCTGCCCTTTCTAATTCCTGGAATATTCCAGCTATTCGAGCCTTTGAAGCCGTCAATAGTTCCATTGGTTCTGAAGCATATAAGGCTTATTTAAAAGGATTTGGTTTAACAATAGATGATGCAAATGGTGTCACTGAAGGTGATTTTAACTCTCTTTATGCCATTGGTGCGATGGCTAAAGGATGGACTCCAATGCAAATTGCTGGTGCTTATGCAACAATTGGTAACGATGGAATATATATACAACCACATACTATCAATTATGTTGTTGTCCAAAGTGATAATCGCCAGATAAACAGAGATCAGGAAATACAAGATGCAGCCGCTTCAGCAGTGCCTGCTTGTAGTCCAGAAACTGCGTTTATGGTTCGGCATGTTATGTTAGGTTATGCTGGAACTGGTAGCTATACTTATATTAGTGTTTATGGAGTACAGATTGCTGGTAAAACTGGAACTGCAACTTACTCTGACAATACAAGTAGAGCTACATGGATGGCTGGGCTCTCTCCTGATTATGCTGTGGCCACTTGGTTAGGTTATGATAGTGGTAATACAGTTGTTCCTACTTATTATAAATCATTATCACATCAAACAACTGGATTAATCTTACGTTACTTACATTCAAGTGGAACTTCTGTCAATCAGTTTTCTTCTGCTCCTTCAACATTGACATATGCAACAATTATAAAAGGTATCAATGATCCTTATATTATTGCTGGTGATAATGTATCAAGTGATGATAAAGTTACTGGTTATTTCAAAGGTACAAAACGTCCAAGTAGCATGGATACAAATATTAGTATTGAGTCATTAAATTCATTTAGTGCTACTTCAAATACTGCTGAAACCCAAATTTCAGTTTCCTTTGCAGAGTATCCTGATACGAGTCTTACCACAGGATTTAATTCAGAGGATACAACGACATTAAAGACTCTATTTGGTAGAATTATGTATACAACAGTCATCAAAGATACAAATGGTAATGTGCTTCATAGCCAGAGTAGTGAAAGTTCATCCTATACAATTAACTATACGTTCACATCGGATATTATCGTTACTGGATATTATTCGTATGCAAAATCAAGCTCAATTGTATCAAATGAACGAAGTGTAACAATTAAATCTTCCAAGGCAACAATTACTTTGCCAGAAATTAATGCTATGGTTTTAATCGATGGTCAGTCAGTTAGTAGTGGAGCTCCCGTTGCTATGAGTAGTAGTACAGCTACTTTAGATGTTTCCGTTACTCCAAGTTACAACGATAACATAATTTCTATAGCAGTGACTGGACTATCTTACAATAAAAACTATACTGGTGCTGATGCAAGTTTTACTCTTACATCCTCTGGAAGCTATACTGTTATCATTACTGAACAGGATAAGAATAAAACTGTTAAAAGAACAAAAACATTTGTCTTTACTTTAACTGAAGCATCTAGTGGCAATGATGATGGTAATACAACTCCATAATATTTGTAAGTATTTCATTAAATAAAAGTGATGTTCTAACTTCTAAATTAGAAGGGTACTTTAAATAATCGTGGGATATCAAAGAAAAAAGAAAAGAAGATTGAATTAGTTTAAAACTAAAAAATCTTCTTTTTTTAGTGTACAGATAAATAGAGTTACTGATTAAATCTCAACTTTATTTTTTTTCTATAAGTACCCCTAATTTTACCAGGTTCTTTTATATTAATGAGATTAGTTCGGTAGGTAATCAAAGGTGAATTTTTATTGATGGGAAACATAATTCTATTTCTTAATGTGGAAAAATTGGAATAACCAGGGAATTCTAAAGTCGTCATGTGGTCGTATTTATCAAAGACAGAAACGATGGTAATAACCGGAATATGAAATGTTCTAGAAACAGATGAAAAAGTGTGATTAACCTCTTTCAAAGATTTAAGGATTTCTATTTGAGTTAGTGTTGAAATATGACTATTATTAGAAAAAGGATTTGATGAAGAGAATGTGTTTTATGACTAGTAAAACAAAAGTATCTTCTAGCTTTATAGATGATATAAGTATCTTTACCTCTAATAAGCTGATGAGATATTTTTCTTTTCCTATAGTCTTTGATTTTGAGTTTTGAAGAGCAATCTTTACAAACAAATTCATCTTGAGTAAGAGTGATCGAATAAAACATCATAGAATTTTCAAAATGAAAAGAACAATCCTTTACATCTCTAGGATGTAAGTTTAAAATATCTATTATGTCATTCAATTGACATACCTCCTTCGTTATTTTTTTATCTGTACAATAAAAATATAACATTTGGAGGTTTTTTAGTACCTAGAGGATTTAAATGAAAAGAAGTAGTAGAAGATAAAATGGTTGCTAGTTAAGAATCATTTTTTTATTTGAATTATTTTGGCGAAAGTAAATTATAAAATCTTGGTATAATTAAATCGTAGATTATTTATATAATATCAAATCTAAATCATATTAATAATGTAACAACAAAATAGAGCATACTACAAAAGAATCTACTGAAAAAGAGCAAAATTATTTTTAAAATATTTGATGCTCTTTTTTTCATCTTGTAACAAAATTTTATAAAAAAATTTTCAACAAACCGTCTCTTGCTGAAAAAAATTCCTAATTTACAGAGATATGTACTTATTAAATTTTGCAAACTTTTTACTGTTTATTTTTTTTTGGGGTGGGAGAAATTGAACCTACTTGTTGTTTGATTGTGCTATCAGTTTGAATGTTACATACTTCTTTTTTATTTTCAATGTGTGTGAATATACAAACAACATTTAACACTTATCTAAATTTTCAATTAGGATCTTATTATTAATTATTCTATCGTTTTTCTTATCTAATTCAAGTGCGAGTTCAACATTCTTTAAAGATAATTCCTTATTATTTAGATAAAAGTATGCAATTGACAAAGAGCATATATTAATTTAAATAGATATGATGAAGCCTGAATGTGGTTAGAAAAAGCAAATAAATCTAAATAAAGCATTGGAAATAAAAGAACGTAGGAAAAAATGAAAATTTTTGCTGGGATATACGATTTATGACCTACATCCAAATCTCATTGACGCACATCTTTCAGGTTTCCATATTGCTCTTTTTAGTGAGAGATGTTTAGTTAATACATTCATTACATCTTTGATAATACATATATTCTCACCCTAAATAATGCATATTTCTATCATCTTCAGGATCTTCTTTTACTGACATTTCTAGAAGAGGTAAATATTGACTTCTAGATTTCTCGTTATCTGGGTAATGATTTACTAAAATGTCATCACAGGTTTTTATTATTTCTTGTTTTTTTCTAAATACGTTAATACTTCATGAACTGAATCCATTTATAATCTTTATTATGTATTTTATCAATATAGAAGCTAGTTGCTGGTTTTCCGTTTTCATCAGAACTCCAATTATAACTATATCTTATTCTAGTAGTATCTTTATCCCTTATTTTTTCTAGGCTACCTCTCCAACCATCAATAAATACTTCATCTAAGTCAGTTCAAACACATATATCGATATCATTATCTATTTTCTCTAATACTTTATTTCTTGCTTCGTCAAATCTCCACAGATTAACTTTAATATCAATAACGTTAACTCCTTTTTCTTTAAGTTTTTTAACTGTTTCATCACTAGAACCTGTATCACCTACCAAAATTATATCTGCTTCTTTCATTGAATTTACCCATCTATTTACAAATTTTCCTTCATTTTTACAGATAGCGTATACACATATTTTCATAAAATTATCCGCCTTTTTTTACTATAGTTTATTCTATTAATCAATTAGTAATAATGTGTTATTGCCCATTTAATTGTTAAATAAAATTGATTTAAAATGTGCTATATAACTGCCTGACTTTCAAAAAAAGCATAAATTACAATAAAGGAGGTGAAAAAAATGCTACAAAAATTCAAAAATAAAAATATTTACTGGAGACCAGAATATGATGACAAAAAAGATTCTGATTATAAAAAAGATTCTAATTATAAAGAAGATTCTGATTATGAAAAAGACTTAGATTATGAAGAAGATTTTGATTATGAAAAAGACTTAAATTATGAAGAAGATTTTGATTATGAAAAAGATTCAGATTATGAAAAAAAATCAAGTTATAAAGAAGATTCTGATTGTAAAGATAAAAATCATAAACGTAAAGATAAGTGTTATTGTAAATGTTGTAGGCGTTGTTGTAAAAGCTGTTGTGAATGTTGTAAGTGTTGTAGTAAATGTTGTAAGTGTTGTAAAATTAAGGGACCAACAGGGCCTACGGGACCAACAGGAAATACTGGAGCTACTGGTCCAACAGGTCCAACTGGAGCAACAGGAAATACTGGAGCTACTGGTCCAACTGGAGCAACAGGAAATACTGGAGCTACTGGTCCAACTGGAGCAACAGGAAATACTGGAGTTACTGGTCCAACAGGTTCAACTGGAACAACAGGAAATACTGGAGCTACTGGTCCAACTGGAGCAACAGGAAATACTGGAGCTACTGGTCCAACAGGCCCAACTGGAGCAATAGGAAATACTGGAGCTACTGGTCCAACTGGGGCAACAGGAAATACTGGAGCTATTGGTCCAACAGGTCCAACTGGAGAAACAGGTGATACTGGTCCAACAGGCCCAACTGGAGCAACAGGAAATACCGGAGCTACTGGTCCAACAGGTCCAACTGGAGAAACAGGTGATACCGGAGCTACTGGTCCAACAGGTCCAACTGGGGCAACAGGAAATACTGGAGCTACTGGTCCAACTGGAGAAACAGGTGATACCGGAGCTACTGGTCCAACTGGAGAAACAGGTGATACCGGAGCTACTGGTCCAACTGGTCCAACTGGGGCAACAGGAAATACTGGAGCTACTGGTTCAACAGGCCCAACTGGAGAAACAGGTGATACCGGAGCTACTGGTCCAACAGGTCCAACTGGGGCAACAGGAAATACTGGAGCTACTGGTCCAACAGGTCCAACTGGAGAAACAGGCGATACTGGGGCTACTGGTCCAACTGGAGAAACAGGTGATACTGGAGCTACTGGTCCAACAGGTCCAACTGGGGCAACAGGAAATACTGGAGCTACTGGTCCAACAGGTGATACCGGAGCTACTGG
>Ga0153996_1000304_pt1 | contig 22946 bp, 22 predicted proteins | sample TSNC080MetaG_FD_104728 | JGI IMG/M metagenome (GOLD analysis project Ga0153996, IMG submission 104728) | Attine ant fungus gardens microbial communities from North Carolina, USA - TSNC080 MetaG | ecosystem: Host-associated > Fungi > Mycelium > Unclassified | place: USA: North Carolina, Lumber...
AACACGTTCTACGCCATATCCCTCTTCAACAAAGGTTTCTTCACTGGCTTTGGCATGGACAAGCACAACATCTACATCTCCGTTTTTCCCCATTTCCAGAGCTTCACCAGTTCCTACGGCCGTATACTGAAGTTCCCAGCCAGTATCCTCAAGAAATAGTGGTGTCAAATAGTCCAGCAACCCCGTATCGGCAGTACTGGTGGTCGTTGCCATCATCAAAACACCTTTTTCTTCTTCCTGAGCTGCTTCTTCTGAAGCCTCCTTTTTCGTTTCCTGCGCTGTATCATCGTTTTTGTTATTACCGCATCCAGTTAACACAGTAATACATAACACCGCAGTAAGTGCCATTGCAATCCATTTTTTCATATTCTTTCTCCCTTTAATTTATTTTGTCCGGTACAAATAAAAAACAAACTACTCCCGGGAGAAAATACTCTTTTTAAGTTTCTTTCCAAACTCGGGAGGCACACCTCTTTCGATGTATACCCATCGGCTTTTTCTCGTGACAAAATGCTTTAGAAAAAAAAGCTCGAAACTTTTGTTTATTCTATTTCTACCTGCACCGATAACAAGCTTATCGAATAAGTACACTTAACTCGTCGCCCGTGCATATCGTGCCGCCTTTTAACACCCTGGCAAATACACCCTCTCTTGGCATAATGCAGTCACCCATTGTCTGCAAAATCTGGCAGCCATGATGACATTCTTTGCCAATCTGAGTCAGCTCCAAAACCACATCATTACAAGTAAACAGCGTTCCGATTGGAAGACTAGAGAAATCAATTCCGTCTACTACGAGATTTTCCCCAAAATCTCCATCAACAACCTGAGCTCCTCTGTCTTTAAATTCTTTTATCTTATCATAGGACAATAAGCTCACCTGCCGATGCCATTTTCCTGCATGGGCATCTTTTTCAATTCCATAATCTTCGATCAGCTTGACATGTCCCACATTCCTTTTTTGTGTTCCTTTTTTTTCACTTATACAGACTGCTAAAACAGTTCCCATAATCCTCCTACTTCCTGGCACAGTTCCCCGTGTCGCCAATGAGTATATCAATTCCGTGATCCAGCTCAGATATAATATATTCCAGACATTCCCTTACTGCTTTCGGGCTTCCCGGAAGATCGACAATCAGCGTTTAAATCTTCCCGTTCTTCGCGGTATCCGGTATCGCTGGATGTTATTACCGCCAGTCGTTTCATCCTGTTAACCTCCTATTTTAGACATAACCAATTGGTTTTCCTGTTCTTCATTAAATTGCCGGGTCAAAAAAGCATGACCTACCGGCTTTTCTCTAATACATTCCTGCATAGCGGCGGCAATCTCCTTATCATCTGCACCGTTTCGCAGAAGGGTACGCAGATCCTTTCCTGTTTCATACTGCAGACAGGACTTTAAGAACCCCTGGCTTGTAAGTCTTACCCGGTTACAGCTTTCGCAAAACTGATGGCTTAAGGCACTGATAAAGCCGATTTTCCCTTGAAATCCCCGTAACTGATAATAGTGACACGGGCCATTACCAAGATATTCTTCATAAGGACTTAGCGGTCCAAACTCCTCTGTCAATAACGCAGCAATCGCCTGTTCACTTAAATACTGAAAATTTTTCCCGTATCCTATCGGCATCATCTCGATAAAACGAACATGAAGCTTGTGATCCTTTGCCAGTGCTGCGATATCTATTAAATTCTGACTGCAAAGATTCAGTGGTACACAGTTTATTTTTACCGGAACCTCCGGATACTTTAATACTTCTTGTATACTTTCCTGCACCTGAGAAAGCATATCATATCTGGTGATCTCATGGTATAATTTCTTATCCAGAGTGTCCAGACTAATATTTATCCCATCTATTTTATATTTAACGAGTTCCGGAATGGCATCTCCTAAAAGAACTCCATTGGTTGTCAACGTTACCTTTTCAATTCCTTTCATACTTTTGATTTCTTTAACCAAAACCAAAACATCTTTTCTTACCAGAGGTTCCCCACCGGTAATCTTAATTTTTTTAATACCCAGTGATACTGCAATCCTGCATATACGGATAATCTCATCATAACTTAATATATCTTCATGGGAAGCCATGGAAATACCTTCTTCAGGCATACAATATGTACAACGTAAATTACACCGGTCAGTAATAGATATCCTTAAATAGTCAATTTCTCTTTTGCATTTGTCAAGCATCTTTCATGCCCCTACCCTTCACACTTGCCTTTACTAAAAGTACCACTTTTTCCACCACTTTTTTCGATCAGCATGATATCAGAAATTTCCATTTCTCTATTAATAGCTTTACACATATCATAAATTGTGAGGAGGGCCGTACTGACACCCGTTAATGCTTCCATTTCAACTCCTGTTTTGCCGTTCACTGTAACTGTACAATACGCAGTTATAGAATACAATTCCACATCTGTCTTAAATTCTATACTGCAACCGGTAATAAGTAATGTATGACACATTGGTATAAGTAAGGATGTATTTTTCACTGCCATAATACCTGCTACTCGGGCAACACCCAGAACATCACCTTTCTTGACCTTGTGGTTTAATACTGCATCCATAGCCCCTTTTCCAAGGTATATCAGTCCTTTGGCAACAGCCTTCCTGACAGTATTTTCTTTCGCTGATACATCGACCATAATTGCATTGCCCTCATGGTCAAAATGTGTAAATTGCTTGTCCAATCCGCTCATACTTGCTCCAATCTGCTGTCTTAGTAGTATAAAAATAAACCTCTTTCATTATCTGCTGTCTGCAATAACGCATAATCAACCGCCTCCAACCGGCGGAAACAGTGCAATGATATCACCATCTTTTATAGCATCCTCCAGCGACGAATGCATTCCATTTATCTGATAAATGGACACGTTCTCAGGGAGTATTTGAAAATAATCCAATACGTCCGCTGCCGTTTTAAAAGTTTCCGGCGGGAAGGTATATATCTTCCCTCTGCCATTCCGTAGTGTGGCAAATAAACGAACCGCTATCTGCCGGACAGGTTTTTCTTTATGCAAGACCAAGTCTTTCTAAAGTTTCCTGTGTCGGGAATGCATTTTCCCAACCCCTGACCTGATAATAATCCGGTAAAGTATCCGATAGTTTATTTACCATCCCCTGAGACGGCCCATTCGAAATAGGTTCTTCCAACAACCTTTTGGGAAGACGATCATCTTCCGAGCAATGCCTGCTTCTTTGTTAAATAAACGCTCAATAATCGCTTCACTGCTGCCCCATGTCAGCGGATCACCTTCACACTCTTCTTCTTTAATATAACCATTCTGGTACAACTCCATAGCCGCGTCAAGCATACAAGACGTCGAAATAGCATCTAATCCATACTCATTACACAAGTAATTAGCCTCCGGCCATTACCGATGAAATTAATATTGTATCACCTTCATACACAAAGAGTTTATCCTCATCCAGAAACCGGATATCACGCCCATTCAGCATAATCCTGGTCCAGAGATTCAATTTTCCATCCTCCAAATACAATTCTTTTGCAAACTGACCCTCATACAAAACATCCAATGTTTCCAGAACTGTAAATACAGTAACGGGATTCCCCGCAACGGGTTTAATTTCCAGCGGCATTTTTGATCTTTGCAAAATTTCTCTAAAAATGCCGACGCCAATAATTTCTACTGTCATTGCTATCCCTTTTGAGGAAGATCTTTGATTGTATCCTCTAAGCCTAGTGCAGTTAATTTTGCAGGGGTTGGGATTCCGTCAGCATCCCACTGACGCGCCTCATAATACTCATCCAGCATGAAGTCCAGATCTTCCTTAGAAATCATCTCACCCTTAGATAAGCCAAATTTCAGCGGTTCCGTCATAAGGCGGGGCGGCAGCGTATCGTCCTTACGGGAGAACCCTTCACGTAAATTGAACATACGGCACAAGTTATTAAGTCTTTCTCCCACATCCCACATATCCTGTTCAGTAAACTCTAACCCGGTGGCACCTGAAATCATTTCCGCCACACGCGCCTGGAATTGATCAGGGATAAAAATTGCAGCAAACTCACAAAATGTAATTGTATCAAATAAACCGGCAAAATCTTGGTTAAACTTCGTCAGTTTCCCCTTTCCTTTTATATCCAGCCGCTCTACGGGATAGGGTACCGGCATACCAAATACCTCCTGGATAGAATATCCCTTATTGTGGTCAGCTCCGGTATAGCAGGTAGCATAGTTCAATCCATGTGCTTTAAATCCTCTTACATCATACGCCGGAAGCTCCAGCCCTTTTACCTGCATAGAGTAATGTGCGGTATGTTCCCCTAACTTCTCTACGGCACATTTTGTACCATCGGCAAATATGGTTCCCATCTGCCCCTGGCGGTAAGCTAAGTCACGCAGTAGCCTCATCACCGCATCATCATTTCCAAACTGCAGACCCAAACCATCCTCATCGGCTAAAATCCCCCGTTCAACCAGCTCCATAGCCATACTTATGGCCACTCCGGCCGAAATGGTATCCAGTCCCAGCTCATCGCACAGACGGTCAGCTCCAATAATAGCTGTGGGATTTGTAACTCCTACTCCGGAACCCAGAGAGTATACCGTTTCAAATTCAGGACCTTCTGTAGAGATACCTGCATACTTGCCCTTTTTTGCCATACGTACCTGACTGCAGGATATCGGGCATCGGTAACAGGAATTATTCGTCTGGTCAGTTTCTGCCAGTCCTTTATCACCGATTTTTTCTACCCAATCCACTTCTTTATCATTCTGCCAGTTATTACTGGGCAGGCAGCCCACTGCAGCTACCGGCTCTGCGGCAGAAACGGAGCCCACCTTGGAAAAAACAGGATAAGCCATAGGACTGGCTTTTAGACCTGCATAGACTCCTTTGACCCCGGCTTTAAATTTTTCTTCATTTGCGATAGGTACTTTATTTGTGCCCCTTACTGCAACAGCTTTCAGATTTTTACTGCCCATGACCGCCCCTACGCCTTTACGTCCGGCTGCCCGCGCTTCATTAATAATAGCAGACATCATACTCAGGTTTTCCCCTGCCGGCCCAATGCAGGATATCCTTACCTCCAGATCATTGAGCTTTTCCTTTATAATCGTCTGGGTATCAAATGTGTTCAGTCCCCAGAGCTTCTCAGCACTCTTAAAGGAAACCTTATCGTCCTTAATTACGATATAAACCGGTTCTTTGGATTTCCCTTCGATTATGACTATATCATATCCGGTCCACTTTAGCTCTACCGGGAAGTGCCCGCCGCTTAAAGAGTTCGTAACGGTTCCGGTAAGTGGCGACTTTGTTGCAATATTCAGCCGGCTGGCACTGGGTGCGTCGGTACCGGTCAGAGGCCCCGTCGTATACAATAACTTGTTTTCTTCTCCCAGCGGATCAATACCGGGTGCTAATTCATCGTATAGAATTTTTGAACCTAATGCCGCACCGCCTATGTACTTTTTCAACAGTTCTTCGGGAATATCTTCCACCATACTCGTTTGTGTTGTTAAGTTAATTCTCAACAACTTTCCAAACCATCCTCCTTGAAACATCATTCTTTCCTCCTTAATTTTAGTTTTCACAAAAGTGAGAATTGGGTAATAAAAAAAGCTCCTCTGCCAGTTATGCCAAAAATAGGCATAACAAAAACAGACAAGCTCCTTTGCAAACACGGCAGGGAAAATAGTCACCTCTTTTCCCCATTGGCCTCTCCAAATACAATATTAGATTCGTCAAGGCTCAGAGCAATTTATATAAAAAAACATACTATTTTTTTATATATTTGTCAACCTTTAACAAAAAAAACGAATTAATCCTTAAGATATATTCCATTTTACTTTATTTTTATTTGTCCACGCCACAAAATACTTAATTATAACTATCGCTTAATCCAGCCAAAGTTCAAATATTACTCATTAGATTCCGAGACCACTCTTCATCTCCCGCCCCATCACGGCAAGCATCCCTTTCTCCGGTTGTACTGCAGGTGATTTTCTGCTATACTAACCATACTAAAATCTTCTTGAGGAGGCTGTAAAATGGAGTATAAAGAGCGATATATCCGTAATGCCGAGAGTTTTTCCTGGGAGGAAATGGAAAATATTAAAAAAAAATCGATATGCGTAGCAGGCTGCGGTGGTCTAGGCGGTTATGTTTGCCAAACGCTGGCCAGATTTGGCGTAGGGAAAATAACCATAATAGACGGTGATATCTTTAATGAAAGCAATTTGAACCGGCAAGCTTTTGCCAATACTAAGACACTTGGGATGAATAAAGCTCTTACCGCCAAAAAAGCTCTTACCCTCATTAACCCTGACGTAGCAATAGAGGCTCGACCGGTTATGCTGACCTCCGAAAATGCAGCAGAAATACTACAGGAACACGATCTGGCCATTGATTGTCTGGACAACATTCCGTCACGATTTTTGCTGGCGAAACAATGCTCAGACCAGGGTATCCCGATGGTACACGGAGCCATAGCGGGCTTTTATGGTCAGATAGCTAATATCTTTCCAGAAGATGGCTTGCTGGATCTCATTTATACGGATAAAGGAGAGGCAGTGCACGGACTTGAAAAAAAGCTTGGCAACCCCGCGTTCACCCCTCAATTAGTATCGGCCATCCAATGCAGCGAAGCCCTGAAACTGTTAGCTGGGCGGCAAAATATATTGCGGCACTCTATGCTGTATGTTGATTTGCTGAATAATAGCTATGAAACCATAGAATTTGCCTGAAGTCCTTTGCTACACTAGTTTGCCATCGCTGACTTTGTAACATCCTGTCCACAGTTCCCAATTCATAGACATCCTCCTCAAAAATTTCCTGTTATTAAGACTCTAGGTATGAGTTTTGCACGCTCAGAATCTTGCATACGCGCACATCTGACAGCAACCCAAGAATGTACTACATAAAGATAACGACTCCAGAATATCATCCTTTGACTTTCCATACACCATTTTCCGTGCTCCAATCCGTTTTATTTAATTTAACTTTTTTAGTGTCGCAACTTTTCTTTCCAATTGCCTTTGGGATACACCTAATTCATTTGCCATTTCTTTAGCTGAAGTGCTTGGCTGTTATTTCATTAGAGCGCAAATGCTAGCTGCTAATAAATCGTAAACGTCAAATCATCCGCCAGTAGAAAAAGGGGCTGTCGGGTAATCAATGCCAATAAGTTATGACACTGATTGGGCTAGCTTTTGAAATCGAATAGTGGCCGGAAGTTATTTTGGCTCTTCCGGCTGTTTTTTGCATACAAATTAAACAGACGGTTTATCTGCCATTTTCTCTTACCTTTTTAATAATTTTATGCTACTCTGTATAGGAAGCTAACTGCTGAGTTTGGTCTGACTTTTCGCGGAGCCTTTCGACCTTCTCTCACTGGAATAACATTCTTTTGAATGAGTGCTTCAACATCTGGTGGCGGTATCCGGCTATTGAAAAATTGTCTACATATCATAACTGCTATGGTGAAATTCACCTGATATGTATGCTTGTTTTTGCCTTTTTTTTAATACTACAATTTCTGATATGATGCGTTCACAGTAATTGTAGAAAATAAGACGAGCGAATATTTCCTACTGGATATACTCCACCTTTTTAGCATGAAAATGAGTTAATCCAATCGTATATTTTAATTCTCGAAAAGACCTTTCAATGCCCCATCTCCAGCCATATAACTTTTTGAGTTCCTCCAATGGGAATTCTTCAGGCGATAGCGGTATCTGGGAAGGGTAAATTCGTAAGAGTTCCTTTACCTCCAATATCTTCCTTGTACGCCCGGGTTTTTCGCTTCTCATGGTTCTGCAGCTTTATGTAGCTTTCGATCCCTTGATCCCATAAATATAGCAGGTTCCTTTCACTGCTGTAACCACTGTCCGCAGTGACCTCTTTTGGATTTAACCCCAAGGCCTCCTTATGCTTCTGGAGAGCAGGGATCAGAGTATTATAATCTGTCCGATCATTACTTATATAACTGTGGATAATGAAATAGTTCTCTACCCCGATCTGGACGTTATATCCGGGTTTTAACTGACCATTCATCATATGATCATCTTTCATACGCATGAAAGTGGCTGCGATATCGGTCTTAGAATAGCTGTTACGATCACAGCCCATAAGCTCATAACAGTCTTTATATTTTAGCAGACGTTTGCCACAGGCTTCCAGCTCTTCATGCAGCTGTTGTATTTCAGATTTATGCTTTCCGGGTCCACTCACAAAACAGATCCCTTCTGCTTTCGCGATCTTGGTTAGTCCGCTCTGGTGCGTAAGAAGCTCTAAGGGAGAGCAATGATCAATTTCAATCAAGGTATTGTTTGAAAGCTTTTTATGCTTTGTCAGCTTACGTTGCCGGTTCTTTTGGATCACTTCTGTGACCTTGTCCATCCCTTCAATGATAAACATATGTGCATCAGTAATCTTATACTTCTTGCCATACCCGCTCTCCAGGAGGAAGGTGTTATATCTTGTATAAAGGGAATGGATCGTATCAAGTAGACCGGCCAGATGATAATTGATGCTTCCCCGCCACACAAAGATGTAGCGGTTTGCATTAGCTTCAATCTTTGTACCGCCGATGAATAATGCTTCCAGTGTGATCAATCCTTCTTTCTGAAGACGGCGAATAAACTGATAATGAAGATCATCCAGAACCTGGCCAGTTAGTTTGCAACTGATAAAGTCATAAAAAACATCCCGTCTGGGCCTCAGTCCTTTCGTAAGCCAGATAAAAGCCAAATCCCTTTCACACAGCTCAACAATTCGATCAACCGCCCTTATGCCACGCATGTTTGCATAGATAAGTACGGCAAATATCATGATAGGATTATAGCCTTTTCTTCCCTTTGTCGAATACTAAGCCAAAAGGCTCGAGTAGTTTAAATCCTCCAAGACTTTTTTTAGGGTATAGATAGGATCACCTGACGGTAAACCTAACTGATACAGATCAAAATAAATTTTTTGTTACCCTAATTGGAAAAAATCGTTATAATATTATTTCATGGTAGTTACCTTATACAATGTATATGTAACGGGGGAAAGATGGTTATCGTTAGCCAACTTTTTCTTTTTGGGGAAATATTTAAGGACAGAATAACTCGTGCGAGTTATTCTGTCCTTATTTACTAGACTATCTTATTTCCCGACAGCCCCCTTTCTATTACTTCTCCTTGCGTCTTATCAATTTTGCAAGTTCTCCTCCCATGATTGGCAGCACGGAGAATATAATTGCAAAAACAACTTCATCATACTTAAGAGGCACAGTACTGAAAACCGGATTCAGGAACGGTACATAAATGGCTAACAGCATAAATGCAAATGATGCAAGTACACATTTGTTCAAATATCCATTGGAAAACACCTTCATCCGAAAGAGCGGAACGAACTCACTGCGGGCCGAATAAGCACGTAACAATTCGCCCAGTACCAGAGTCAAAAAACAGCAGGTCATAGCTTCAGATACGGCTAATTCATTCAGGTTTCCATTGAACATAGTAGCAAGCGGCGCCTGCGCATGATAACCGAATAAAAACGATGACAGTGCTCCTATCGCCAGTGCTATACTCTGGATTCCAACAGCTATTCCCATGCTCTTATTGACAATTGGCTCACTCGGATCACGGGGCCGCTTATCCATCACGCCTTTCTCGGCCTTTTCCATTCCCAGTGCAAATGCCGGAAATGCATCTGTAATCAAATTGATTGCCAACAGCTGTGTAGCTGCCAGCGGTACTGGCATTTTGAATAGCATAGCAAGAAATATAACCAGGATTTCGCCTATATTACAAGAGAGCAGAAAACCTACTACTTTTCGAATATTAGCATAGATGGTCCGTCCTTCGGATACCGCTTTTACAATACTGGCAAAATTATCGTCCGTCAGTATCATATCGGCAGCTTCCTTTGACACATCCGTACCAGTAATCCCCATAGCAATACCGATATCTGCATGCTTCAGCGATGGAGCATCATTTACACCATCGCCTGTCATGGCGGCAATATCACCGTTTGCCCTGACCGCATCTATCAGCCGTACTTTATGCTCGGGTGACACTCTTGCAAATACATTTGTTGTCTTTACACACTCCTGCAATTGCTCATCGGTCATACCATTGATTTCTTTTCCTTCAATTGCTCCTGTTTCCGATAGTATCCCCAGCTTTTCACCAATAGCACTTGCCGTAATATGATGATCTCCGGTAATCATTTTAACCTGAATACCTGCCTTCTTACAGGTGTCTACCGCACCGCGCGCTTCTTCTCTCGGAGGATCTATCATTCCCATCAAGCCGACAAAGGTCAGTTCCTCTTCTTCGCTAAAGTCAGCATTTACCTTGTCCACATTTTTAAATGCCACACCTATGACACGTAGTGCCGACTGGGCAAACTGGGTATTTACATTCAGGAATTCCCTCCGCTTCTTATCGTCTAATGCCTGTATCCCTTCAGCTGTCTCATATTGTGTACAGCGGTTAAGCAATTCATCGGGAGCACCTTTGGTATACATAACAGTACTGTCATCAATGGTATGGAAGGTGGACATAAGTTTACGGGAAGAGTCAAAGGGTATTTCCTGTATGCGGGCATACTTCTTATTCCATTCTTCTCTTTCCATGCCAACCTTATGAGCCAATACTACCATAGCACCTTCTGTCGGATCGCCGATGATCTTTTCTGCATCGGGATCATATATCGCATCATTACAAAGCAGCCCGCCTTCAATCAGGCGATGCAGCCGTTCGCTGGCAGGCTTTTCCTTTTCATCCAGCACTTCCCCTTCGGGGCTGTAACCGGTGCCTGTTACCGTATATAAAGCATTATCATAAAATAATTGTTCTATCGTCATTTTATTCTGCGTCAGTGTACCGGTCTTATCCGAACAGATAACCGTAGTACTTCCCAGAGTCTCTACAGCACTTAACCGTTTGATAATCGCATGAACTTTTACCATGCGCTGCATTCCCATTGCCAGCACCACCGTTACAACAACCGTAAGGCCTTCCGGAATAGCCGCTACCGCCAGCGCCACCGCAGTCATGAATATTTCAAAGGGCGGCATCCCACTCAAGAGACCCAGTACAAAAATCAATCCGCAAACCACCAGACAGATAATACCTAAAAGCTTTCCTAAACTATCCAGCTTTTTCTGCAGCGGCGTAGTATCTTCCCCGCCGCCGGCCAGCATCCCGGCAATATTTCCCATCTGAGTCTGCATGCCTGTATCGGTGACAAGACCATGTCCGCGGCCATAGGTAACCACCGTGCCCATAAATGCGCTGTTTATCCGGTCGCCCAGGTCTGCATCGTCAGGCAGGACAACCTCAGCATCCTTTTCCACCGGTACCGATTCGCCGGTCAAGGCAGCTTCATCTACCTTTAGGTTAATACTGTCGACAAGACGCACATCTGCCGGTACATAATCACCCGCTTCCAGAATAACAATATCACCCGGTACTATGTCGTTGGAGGAAACTTCTATATGTTTTCCCCCTCTAAGTACCTTTGCATGGGGACTTGCCATCTCTTTCAGTGCTTTCAACGCATTGCTGGCCTTGTTTTCCTGATATATCCCCAAAATTGTATTCAAAATTACAATAGCCAGTATGATGGCACCATCCAGAGCTTCACCCAGTGCAATTGACACAACTGCCGCAATAATCAGGATCACCACCAGAAAATCCTTAAGCTGATCAATCATCATAGATAAGAGACCCTTTTCTTTTTCCCCCTCCAGGCGGTTAGGGCCATATTGCTCCTTCCGCTTTACGGCCTCCTCCTCTGAAAGTCCCCCGGAAACGTTTACATTCAATAGTTCGGCAGCCTGTTTTACATCTTTATTACAATACATATTCATAATTCCTCCTTCCCTCCATACCATTGTTTTATTAATTCCCTATTATACCATCTGGCTTTCTTGGACGATATATCCTTTACCATGTATACAAAATCTTTGCGATTTCTTAACACTCCGAATATCTTACGGATAAGATGCCTTTGCATACTTTGCGTCCTCCCGGATATTGACATACGAAAAGGAACATGATATTATAACAGAAAAGTTAGTTAATGCTAACCATTTTTAACCGTTCGGCTGTATCTGCGATGTTGCTGAACTCAAAAAATAAAAGAAAGAGGTATATTGTTATGAGTAAAGTTGCTGTAGTCTATTGGAGCGGAACCGGAAATACGGAAGCAATGGCTGAAAGTGTTGCTGAAGGAGCAAAAGCTGCCGGCGCTGATGTAACATCTCTTACCGCTTCTGATTTTGGTCCTGATAAAATGGATGAATTCGATGCTATCGCATTCGGCTGCCCGGCAATGGGTGCCGAAGTCCTGGAAGAATCTGAATTTGAACCGATGTTCTCAGATTGCGAAAGCAAACTCGGCGGCAAGAAAATTGCCCTCTTCGGCTCTTATGACTGGGGCGATGGAGAATGGATGCGGACTTGGGAAGAAACCTGCAAAGATGCTGGTGCAGTAATGGCCTGCGACTTCGTAATCTGCAATAATGAACCTGATCAGGACGGCAAAGATGCTTGTGCTGCTCTGGGAAAAGCATTGGCATAATAAATTACATAAAGAAGACCGCCAAAACCGGCGGTCTTTTCTTATTATTCTTCTTATCTTCCGGAAGCTGTAACAGAATCCTCGAGTATTTCCCCATTCATTACCTTCTGCATCATTTCTTGAATCTTCTCAACCGAATCCTCATCAGGAATAGTCACATACAACTCCTGTGAACCACTTGAATAACAAACATTCAACTCGCCTTCGCCCTCTGCTGATACGCTGGCAATTTTCCAATCGGCATTATCCCTGAGCTGCTGTTTAATCAGAGCTTTAATCTGATCGGTCTGCATATTGGTATCCACACTATGAGCTACTGAATCAAGAATACTGCTGGCCTTTACGATCATGGTAGGCGAGATAACTTTCTGAATAATCGCTGTTATCACCTTTTGCTGATCTTTACCACGCTGGTTATCACCTTCCAGAAAAGCTTTACGCTCACGGCAGAAAGCCAGTGCCTCTTCACCGTTTAAATGGTTCATCCCTTTGGTAATGGTCACCACTTTGCCGGCCTCGTGGCTGGTGGTAAACTCTACCTCTGAGTCTACATCAATGCCTCCGAGAATATCCACAATCTCGATCATGGAAGTAAAGTTTATTCTGGCATAAAAGGGAATATCAATATCATATATTTCTTCCAATGTATCCATGGAAACATCCACTCCGTACACTCCGGCATGGGTCAGCTTATCCTTGCGCCCGTTAGACACATTTGGTATCGGCACATAATAATCCCGTGGTGTTGTTGTCAGTAAAATCTGCTTCGTCTTCGGATTAACCGTGGCGATAATATTCACATCGCTGCGGCTGTTGGTCGTTATATCTCCATACACATCAATACCGCTGATATATACATTAAATGGCTCTTCTTGCACAGATACGTCTATAGTCAGGTCCTGAAGATCGGTCTCGATGGTATGGGTATAGATAATCTTGATCTCATCTTCGTAACCGCTGACCGCCTGATTCATGATCTCGGTAAATCCTTCATTATAAACAATCGCTTCCACCTCACCGTCAAGGAGCGCCTGAGCCTGTTCCGGCATACTGGCTAACTTTTCGACAGCGATAGTTTTATTGGTCTCATCACTGATATACTGAACCGCCTCGTCCGTATGCTCGCTGTCTTTGGCATACTGTATGCCAAAAGTATAATCAGCCGCATCGGTAATATTCTCGGCGGAATCATTCTTCAAAACCGCTACCACGATATGATCGGTTTTATATTCTCCGCCGCTGGTGACATCGGCAAATACCGTGTTGCCTTTTACTATGTAATACACTCCCACCACCATCACCATCGATATGACGACGCTGAACGCCTTTCCGGCAATCCGTTTTCCTCGTCCGGATAGCTGGGTAGCCAGCGTAACGGCAATCGTAACAATCAATATACCGGCGATGACAACCAGATAACTGGTGGGCATCATATCCAGCGAAAACAGAGCTGCCATAAAAGCCATCACCGCTGCGATCTGAAGAGCCAGCAGCACTAATCCTCTGGCGACGCTTCCCCGGCGCCTCATCCGTTCCATACGGCGCTGATACCGCTCCTGCTGTTTAGCCTTAACCCCTGATTTCTTCAACTTCGTTTTATAAGGTGATGCCTGTTTTACAGAAGCGCTGGTTCTCACCTCTTCGGCGGATCGTTTACTCTTTTCCAGCTGCCTTTTCTTTCTGTCTTGGACACGTCTGTATTCTTCACGTGAATCTTTTCCATTTTCTCTGTGGGCCATATTTTGATCAAATCCTTTCTCAATTATATGCGCCTTGTTTCACTATACCGTTTTACTACATTTAATCATATTTGTCAAGTTTTGAAAAGCTTTAGTAACAATTTCTTAAAAAAATTAATATTATTTAAGATCTATCGCTCTTTAAAATAACCGCTGAATGGCTGCCCATATTCAAAGCCAGCCGGCCATTATATACATTATATTGCTCAAATGCCGTTGTATATCCCTCATTGTATGAATAGATAACCCTGTGCATGCGGGAATCGACCGGAACCTCCGCTTCCCATACAGGTACACTGACTTCCCGCGGCATGGAGTTATTATTGATGATTATAATAAATTGTTCCTCTTCGCCGAACCGGCCGTAAGCCAGACAGTTATACTCCCACAGCAAAAGCTTAATGGAACCGGTCCGCAGTGCCTCATATTGTTTATGAACGGCGATCACCTCTTTATGAAACTGCAACAGTTCCTGGTTCTCATTGCCCCATGGATAGGTACGCCGGTTGTCGGGATCGGTAAATCCGCATACTCCGGCCTCATCACCGTAGTATACCGTCGGCGCACCGACCCAGGTCATCTGTATGATAACCGCTTCGCGCATTACCGCAAGATTTACATATTCTTCAGCCGCCTTTGGCCCCAGCTGATCAGTCCGCCCTACCATAAAGTTGGTCCGGGTCAAAAAACGGGAATGATCGTGATTGGACAGCTCAATCATCGCACTTTGCAGGGAAGAATTCATAAATCTCGACATATGATAACCGATTGTATTTTTAAAGTAATCTCCATTCCCCAACAGATCATCGCGGTATTCATCGCTGTGCTTTTCCATACCGGTCAAAAACCAGGTAACCGGCTCCATAAATGCATCATAATTCATCACGGTATCCCATTCATCACCTTCCAGCCACTCTTTGGGATCACCATAATGCTCGGCCAGAATCAGCACATCGGGATTCACACTCTTTACTGCTTGACGGAACTTTTTCCAGAACTCATGATTATATTCATTGCTGAAGCCTAAATCGGCGGCCACATCTAAGCGCCAGCCATCAATGTTATAAGGCGGAGAAACCCATTTCTTACCAATCTCCAATATATAGTTCTCTAACTTCTCGGAATCTTCATAATTTAATTTGGGCAGTGTGTCATGTCCCCACCAGCCGTCATAACTGCCGTTGTAAGGCCATGCACTTTCTTCCTGCTCATAAAATTTGAAGAAACTGCGATATGGACTATCGGCGCTGATATAAGCACCGGGCTCAAAGTCTTCCCGGTTTTCATAGATACGCTCACGGTCCATCCATTTATTAAAAGAACCGCAGTGGTTAAACACCCCGTCAAGTATCACCTTCATACCCCGGGCGTGGATTTCACCGACCAGTTCAGCAAATAATGCATTGCTGGCTTCCAGATTCTCCAGATCCGTTACCCTGGCGCGGTATATCTCTGCATGTTCATTGGAGGCCACCGTCTCAGTCAGCGGTACTCCTCCGTCATTCTTAATAACCCCAAAATGAGGATCAATGTAGTCATAATCCTCGATATCGTACTTATGATTAGACGGTGAAACAAAAAGCGGATTAAAATAGATGGCCTCTATTCCCAGTTCCTGAAGATAATCCAGTTTCTCCAGTACACCCTTCAGGTCTCCGCCGTAAAAATGCCGTACTCCTTTGGCTCCTGCTACAGGGTATTGCCCCCAGTCAGAAACTTTTATGCTGATGCCATCTATATAAAAATATTCACCAGTCTTTACATCGTTATCAGGGTCACCGTTATAAAAACGGTCGGTAAAAATTTGATACATTACCGCACCCTTGGACCATTCCGGAGTTGAGAAACCCGGTACGATAGCAAATGAGTAGATGTCGGCCGGGGAGTCTACCGGTCCCAGCTTATTATAAAAACATCCTCCGTCCTCCGCCTGCACTTCAAAGAAATAGGTGAAATTCTCTGTCTTTATCGCCCAAATGATCTCGTAATAATCAAAAATACCGCGTGTTTCTGATTTCTCAAGCTCGAAGCGTCCATTGTCTGTGATCAGATAAACCGCCTGTATATCACCTCTGGCAGTTCTGAAGCGCAATGTGACTTCCTGATCCCTTTTAGGTTCCGGCGGTATCACATAACTGCCGGTTCCATCGCAAAATAATGCCTGTTTGTTCATAAAAGAATCTTCCCCTTTACTAGCCTTCAGATACTTCCCCCTCAAACAGCGCCTCGAATTCTTCGCGGGTAATCTTCTCTTTCTGCAGCAGCAAATCTGCACAGTTATCTAATACACCGCGATATTTTTCAATAATCCTGTGCGCCCTTGTATAGCACTCATCAATAATCCGTTTAACCTCAAAATCTATTTTACTTGCAATCTCCTCACCATATCCGCGCGAAGTATGCCCGTAATCACGTCCGACAAATACTTCCTCACTGTCGTTGTCGTAATTAATCATACCCAGTTCGTCTGACATACCAAACTTGGTAACCATTGATCTGGCCAGCGATGTGGCCTGTTTAATATCCTGAGATGCGCCGGTAGTAATATCATCGAAGATAATTTCTTCGGCGATCCGGCCTCCCAGTGACACGGTGATATCCTGAAGCATTTTCCCTTTGGTATTGAACATTTCATCCTTCTCCGGCAGCGGCATGGTATATCCTGCGGCTCCGCCGGTGGGAATAATCGAAACACTGTACACCGGCCCCACATCCGGCAGGACATGGAATAAGATCGCATGGCCGGCCTCGTGGAAGGCGGTAATCTTTCTCTCTTTTTCAGAAATAACCCGGCTCTTCTTCTCCGCACCGATTCCGGTCTTTACAAAAGCATGGCGAATATCCTGCTGCTGCAGATAAACACGGTTATCTTTAGCCGCAATGATCGCCGCCTCATTGAGCAGATTCTCCAGATCAGCTCCGGTATAACCTGCGGTCGTCTGAGCTACCTGCTGAAGGTCAACATCATCACCCAGCGGTTTGCCTTTTGCATGTACTTCTAATATTTCTTTCCGGCCCTGCACATCCGGACGTCCAACCACGACCTTACGGTCAAAGCGGCCCGGTCTGAGAATCGCCGGATCTAATATATCCACACGGTTAGTAGCCGACATTACGATAATACCTTCATTTACGCCAAAACCGTCCATTTCCACCAACAATTGGTTCAGCGTCTGTTCTCTTTCATCGTGACCGCCGCCCAGGCCGCTGCCACGGCGTCTCGCCACCGCATCGATCTCATCGATAAAGATAATACACGGAGCATTCTTCTTGGCCTCGGCGAACAGATCCCGCACGCGGGAAGCACCAACACCGACAAACATCTCCACGAAATCCGATCCCGATATGGTGAAAAACGGCACACCGGCCTCACCGGCAACCGCTTTCGCAAGTAATGTCTTACCGGTTCCCGGCGGTCCGACCAGCAGAACCCCCTTCGGAATTCTGGCACCAACCTGAATGTATTTTTTAGGATTCTTGAGGAAGTCGGCAATCTCTTCCAGCTCTTCTTTCTCTTCTTTCAGCCCGGCCACCTGCGCGAAGGTGATCCGTTTGTCCGATTCGGTACTCAGTCTGGCCCGGCTCTTGCCGAAACTCATGGCTTTCGCTCCAGTACCGCCGCCCTGTCGGTTCAGCAATATGAATATCACCACAAATCCACCCAGCATCAGCACCATCGGCAGCAATATCGTAGCAAACCAGTTCTCTTCCGGAATATCCGGCATTTCAAATTTAATCCCATTATCATTCAAGAGCGCCTGTACTTCGTTTACATCTGATACATAGAGATACCTGACCTCTTCTTCGCCCTTAAGCTTCACATCCACGCGGCCGGTGGGAACGGTCTTATTCTGTCTGACCACCACTTCATCGATCTTATTATCATCCACCGCCTGCTCAAATTCCTGGTAAGTAAATTCCTGTCTTTTCTGCTGCGCCTGATTTGTAAACCAAAACGCGGCCAAAACTATTCCAACCAGTATCAACAGGGTAATTCCATTAATACCTACACCCTTTTTCTTATCCAATCTTTTATACTCCTTCCTATTCAATACCCTCAACGACACCGATATACGGTAAATTCCGGTACCGCTGTGCATAATCCAACCCATAGCCGACCACGAATTCATCGGGAATCTCGAATCCGACGTAATCCACCTTCACATCCCGCACACGGCGTTCCGGTTTATCCAGAAGCGTACATAAGCCCATGCTCCTCGGCCCTCTCTTCTTCAGAATCTCGAACAAATAGGCGAGAGTGCGCCCCGAATCTATGATATCCTCCACAATAATTACATCTTTATCTTCCAACGATTCATCCAGATCCTTCGCGATCTTGACGATGCCGCTGGAAGCAGTACCGTCACCGTAACTGCCGACACTCATAAAATCCATAGAAACAGGAATGGTAATGCGTTTTGCCAATTCACACATAAAGAATACGCCGCCCTTTAATATACAGATCAGGTGTACTTGCTTTCCGGCATAATCTCTGCTGATTTGTTTTCCCAGTTCTTCGATCCGCTTATCAACATCTTCCTCAGTTATCAGTGTTCTAATTGTCTCCGCCATCTTTATCCTCCGTAGCTTTTGTTATTTCAATTTCTATTATATTTTTTGTATACTCATTCGGCTGACAAGCCATGCTCCGGCGCATACCGATAATCCAAAGAATATGACTGTCTTGCGCAATCAGCAAGATCTGATCCCTTTCTTCCCGGGGAACTTTATTATTGATGAAAAATGCCTTCAATTTCTGGCGGTTTCCCTGATGGTCAATAACGATATAATCTCCCGCTTTTCTGGTCCGTATACTAACATTGCTTTTTATTATATCATAATCAAACTGCTTCGTGTAGTGTTTTTCAACCGAATTAGCCGGGTCTGCCCCGGCTTCTCTGACTGTCGTCCGAACAATTCTGCCTCCGGTTTCCACCTGGCCATTTATCGGCAGGGGCACCGGCTCCGGAATCTGTGCGGCATCAGTCCTTTTGCTGAAACGCAGTCCTTCATAACAGCGGGTTGCCGTTATGCCGTACGGCAGACTGGTCTGCCGACCGGTCTGAAGACGCATCAGGCTATCTGCAGCCCCGAGATGTCCTGCGGCAATATCTCGCCGCGCCCCCGCCAGCTGTTCTAAGATTCGCTGCAGCAGGATCGGTTTGAGAGCTTCAGGCACCTCAGCGTACTTTCCCCCTAATAGAATAATATCCTGATTTTCAAACCGTATGCAATTTTGATACCAGATATCAGCCTGTTGGTCCAAATATTCCTGAACCTGCCTCAGCCGGTCCATGCTGTCAGCGATATGCTGCACGGCTCTTGAATTTATCTTCTCCTCCAGATAGGGCAGAACGTGGTTTCGAATCCGGTTGCGGGTATAAAGATCGCTCTGATTGGTTGCATCCTCACAGTAGGAAACCTTCTGCTCTGCCAAATAGTCTTCGATCTCCGTCCGGTTCACACACAGCAGCGGACGGATCACCTCTTTGTTTACTGGACGCATTCCGCCCAGCCCCCGCAGACCGGTACCCCGTACGAGGTTCATCAGCATGGTCTCAGCGTTATCATTTTGATGATGGGCCAGGGCAATCCTGGTTCCCTCGTACGTCTGCATGGCGTGAGCAAATATCTCCCGCCGTACATCCCGGCCGGTTTCTTCTTCTGAACGCCGGCGCTGCTTTGCTATCATCCTGACATCTTTGCGGTAAACGGCGCAGAATATTCCCATCTGCCGGCAAAGCCGGACGGCGAAATCCTCATCCCGGATGGCTTCTTCCCCGCGCAGGCCATGATTGACATGTACCCCGGTAATCTTTAAAGAGAACACCTCTCGCAATTTATACAACACGAAAAGAAGGCATACCGAATCCGCTCCTCCCGATATGCCCACGATTACATTATCATTCTGCTCCAGCATATGCCATTCCTTTATATATGCCGTAATTTTATCTAACATGAATATCCTCCATTCATGCACTGTCTCTTTTATATACTATATATTCTTCCGCTCTAAAATGCAAGACTTGGCAGATCACAGACTCCATATTCCAACGACCAGTACGGTCATATCGTCAATCGGCATTTCTCCGCTCGCCTTTAAAACCTGCTCCAGCACAAAATGCGCCATTTCTTTCGGATTGACCATATCCGCATGCTGCAGAATGGCATCCATCAGCACCTCCTGCTGTCCCACCGGCAACGCATCCAGCACGCCGTCAGTCACCATAATCACGTAATCGCCGTCTTCCATCTGGCGGTTTCGGCTTTCCACCTCCAGATTCTGGATAACCCCGATGGGAAGGCTGGTGGAATTGATCTTTTCAATTCGCTCCCCATGTTTGATAAAAGTAGTTGAAGCGCCGACTTTTAGTATTTCGCAGGTGCCTTCATACAAATCAAATACACTCATATCAATCGTGGAGAAACGCACCTCCTCCCGCCCCATCACCAAGGCGGTATTCATCATCTGAATCGCCGTGGCCTTCGGAAACCCGGCATCGAGAAGTTCCTCCAGCATCTCCACAACCATTGCGCTTTCCCGGAAGGCGGCCTCACCCGATCCCATACCATCCGACAGGATAGCTCCCTGTTTACCACCCGGCAGTTCTTTCATCAGAAAACTGTCGCCCGATATCTTGTTGCATCCCTTACCGATCTTTGCTACTCCCTGCAAAGTCTGATAGCGCGGGCTCTCCATGCAGATAACGGTACTGTACTCTTCCCCCAGCACCTGCCGTTCATATTGCTCCAATACCATGTTGCGGTTGGTACTGGCTGACAGAACATCGGCAATTTCTTTCGTACTGACGCATTGGCCTTTTCCGGCTCGTCCGGTAATATGTATCTCATAACGCCCTTTTGGCGTCATAAAAAATACCATGCTGAGGACCCGTACACCGATACGGCGCAGGCGATTCTTTAATTTCTTTTCCAACAGCTCATCTGAGAAAATACTGGCATCCAGCTCTCTGGTGGCATGCTGAATCATCTGTGCAAAAGTATCCAGCTGAATAGCACACCCCTCCCGGCTCTGAACGATCCGGTTGTTCCACGCCATCGACTGTTTCGCCTCAGAAAAAGCCTCCAGCGTCTCCCGGAGGAACCGCGGTGCCATAATGCACTTCTTCTGCAGCTTACGACGGATCTCCAGATTCAAATTGTTGCCGTAGTCTTCTGCCGCATGCAGAATCTCATAGATCAGCTGATAGACCGCAATACTGTTTTCTGCAATACACTCTTCCCTTTTCTCACACGTTGTGCAGACCCGTTCTGTCACTTGCTCAAATATACCCTCTACTTCATCCTTGGTAAAGGTGCCCCTGACATTTTCCATATGAAGAAACACCTTCGATAACCTTTGTATGGAGTTTGTGAACTTGTCCATCTGAGTGATATAAGGGTTATTCTCCACCGAATGCCCTCGTTCCATAATACACCTCGCCATTTATTTTCAGAAATAAAAAGCTTTAGGAAATCTCCATTTCCTAAAGCTATCTTTCGTGTAAAGTCTTCTATTTAATTCGCTGACTTGAATAATGTCTCATTCTCATATACCAGGCCGAGCTTCTCCTTCGCAACCGCCTCTATGTACCCATCTGTCCCGACATAGTCTCCCAGTTCATCGACCTCTTGCGAACGCTTCTTTTCGGCATCGATCTTCGCCTGCAGCTCTGTTTCCTGAGCCAGGTATTGTTTGTTCTTAGCATTTAAAGAATATCCGCTTACAGACACGACAATGACTAGCATGACAATTACCATACTAATCAGAAACATACTTCTTTTATGACGACGAACGTATTTTTTCTGCCTTCTCTTTCGATTTTCTTTTTTAATGCCAGCCATGTTTTTTCCCTGAATATCCCCAATTATTTGTTACTACCCCGTTTAATCTATTTTATAACGTTTCGGCCGATTAAGCAACCTCTTTTTTATCAGATGACCGATTATGGTCGACAAAATCATTCCAAACATCACACCCAGGACAAAAAACCAACGGATACTGCCGTCACTGGTCTGATACATCTGGACAAACAGATAGACCGCCGTACCGGCCCAGAACAGGAAATCCTCCACGGCGATCACAATCAGATTATGTTTGATCAATCTGCGGATAACCCGGATACACGCATACACAGCTGTAACGATAATTCCTGACAGGGCCGCATGAATAAAAAAGCCAAATTCGGTTCCAATTCCAAGCATACCCGCACCTACTTAAATAGTTTAGAAAGAAAATTATCGCCCTTTTTCCCGTGTCCGTTCATATCGGAATAAGCAACCGTATCAATGTTGCCCGACAGGTCCACTTCTCCCTTTTCCAGGCTGAGGCGATTGACATGCATGTCACTGCCCTTCAGCATCAATAATCCCTGCTCAGTCTCCAGCAGCACCTCATTCAAATCGAATGACAGGACATCCAGGACGCCTGTCACAAGACATGTCTTGCGGTTATTTATGACCAGTTTATGTGCTTTTTGCACTTGTCTCTCTTCCACTTATAATCCCAACCTTCCTCATAACCTAATGGTGTATTCTCAATATTTTATGAGGGGTTGTTCAAAAATATGACTGGTTATATTAAATGTAGCGGTAAAGCTCCGCCGCTTCATCTTTTTTGGTCGTATCTTTCATATCCAGCACTTCTACCTTGACCGTCC
>Ga0153996_1000305_pt1 | contig 22841 bp, 23 predicted proteins | sample TSNC080MetaG_FD_104728 | JGI IMG/M metagenome (GOLD analysis project Ga0153996, IMG submission 104728) | Attine ant fungus gardens microbial communities from North Carolina, USA - TSNC080 MetaG | ecosystem: Host-associated > Fungi > Mycelium > Unclassified | place: USA: North Carolina, Lumber...
GTACATCGTGGAGCAATTGGAATGGAGCGAAGTTAATAAATATCAGTTCAAAATTGTGATTAAGCCAAGTGCGTTGATTCCAGATGTTGAAACACAGTAACATTAAACTAAAAATAAGACATAGGAGGGTGCAGGCAAGGTTTGTAAAATTGTTAAAGTAAAAATGGAAATCATATAAGGGCATCGGCTGAGGCTGGTGCTTTTCTAAGGCCATAAACTAATACAAAACGACGAATGAGAGGTGGTGGTGATGCCGAGGGCACCAGATGCAAGAGTCCCTAAAGCTAAGGCATTGTTTGACCAGGGCTTGAAATTAATTGAGATATCACAGCAGCTGGGGATTCCGGAAGGGACGGTCAGGAGCTGGAAGAATAGATATCAATGGAAGGCAACGTTGCAATCAGGTAAACGCAACGCTGCAAATAAAAAAGGCGGCCAACCTGGCAATAAAAATGCTACGGGCCCACCAGAGAATAGGCATGCAGAGAAATACGGTTTCTTCTCAAAATATCTCCCAGAAGAAACAAAGGAAATTTTTGACGGCATCGCCCAAGCGGATCCGCTAGACCTGCTCTGGCACCAGATACAGATTGCTTATGCTGCCATCGTAAGGGCGCAGAAGATTATGCATGTAACCGATAGAAACGACAAGACCAAATCAAAAGTTGGGAAGAAGTCGGGTAATGTCATCGGTGCAGAATGGGAAATACAGCATGCCTGGGATAAGCAGGCAAACTTCTTAAAGGCTCAGGCCAGGGCCCAGGGTGAATTCCGCAGCCTGATTAAACAGTATGATGCCATGCTGAAGGATAACTGGGAGCTGGCCACGGAGGAACAGCGGCGCAGGATTGAGCTGCTAAAAGCTCAGGCAAGTAAAATCCATGACGGCGGCAGGAAAGAAGAAACAGAAGATAAAATCAGCAGATATCTTGATATGCTGGGTGGTGAGATAGATGGCACTGAATGATTTGTATTCACCAAAGCAGATAGAGATACTAAAACGCACTAGAGCCGGAGATTGGTTCATGCTTGTCAACCATGGTGCAAAACGGTCTGGGAAGACGGTACTGGATAATGATTTATTCCTGTTTGAGTTGAGGCAGGTCAGGCGGATAGCCGATTCATTAGGTATAGAAACGCCGATGTACATACTTGCTGGTTATACCCTTGGCAATATACAGGATAATATATTAACAGAGTTATCAAACAAATATGGCATTAAGTTCAAGTTCGATAAGTTTAATAACTTCGTTCTGTTAGGCGTGAAAGTTGTGCAGGTTCCCCACGGTTCAATCCCTGGGCTAGGTAAAGTCAGAGGGATGACGGCGTTCGGTGCATACATCAATGAGGCTTCATTAGCTAATGAGCTGGTGTTTGATGAGATCAAAGCCAGATGCAGCGGACCCGGCGCAAGGATTATATGCGATACAAACCCAGACCATCCGGAGCACTGGCTGCTGAAAGATTACATTCAGTCATCTGCCAAGGGAATATTAAGCTATCAGTTCTCTTTGTTTGACAATACCTTCCTAGACAAACGATATAAGCAGAATATTATAGCAACTACCCCGAAAGGAATGTTTTATGACCGGGGCATAAAAGGGTTATGGGTGTCTGGAAATGGTGTTGTTTATCCAGGATTCGATAAAAATGTACATGCCATAACCAGAAATCAGGCTGATAAAATACAGTTTGAACGTTATTTATGTGGTGCTGACTGGGGCTATGAGCATTTTGGGGCAATTGTAGTTATCGGCGTGTTGAATGGAGCCTATTACATCATTGAGGAACATGCGTACCAGCACAAATACATAGAGGATTGGGTGCAGATAGCACAAGGCATAGTAAAACGCTATGGAGATATCCCGTTCTACTGTGATAGCGCAAGACCGGAGCATGTTGTCAAGTTTCAAGATTCTGGGCTCAATGCAATTAATGCAAATAAAAGAATACTTTCCGGTGTGGAAGAGGTAGCGACGCTCATGAATGTAGGGTGTTTTTTTATTGTCTATGATGAAGCCCCAAGATTCCGGCAGGAGATATACAACTACATTTGGAATCCGATTACCGGAGAACCAAAAGACGGTTTTGACGATGTACTGGACGCTATACGTTACGGTATCTATACCGATACAATTGTCCAGGGCATGGAGGGGGCCAATGTAAAAGATACAATATCAATGTTCAGCCAGTTAGGCTTGTAGGAGGTGGGGAAAATAAACAAAGCAATTAGTTTTTTAAAAGGACGGCGGTTTGATAAGGAGTCAAATATTATCTACAAGCTGCCATATGGCAAGATCCCAAAAGCGAATCATGCCGGTGCGGAAGGGGAAATAAAAGAGGCCATTGACTTTGGGCATGAAGAAGTTAAAAAAATTCTCGTTAAATTCATCAGCCACCATAAAGAAAGGCAGGTGCCCCGGTTAGAAGAACTGAAGCGTTACTACATGGCTGAGAACAATATCAAATATAGGGAGCCAAAGCGTGACCCGTACCGGGCGGATAACAGGATCGCCAGCGACTTCGCAAAATTCATTACGGTGTTCAACCGGGGCGTGGTCATTGGCAACCCAATCAAATATGCCGGTGATGACCTGGTACTGGAAGAATTAGATGAATTCAACCTCAGGGTCAACGAGCACCACCATAATCAATTGATGTGCAACGACTGCTTCATGTATGGCAGGGCCTACGAACAGACATACCGCAATGAATACGCCGAAGAATGGATAGCAAAGCTTGATGTTATGGAGACTTTTGTTGTTTATGATGAGAGTATAGGGCAGGGGTCGTTGTTTGCCGTGCACTATTATGATTTAGAATATCTTAATAAGACCTATACGAATGTTGAAGTATACACAAACGATGGCAGGACGCTGCTTTATGAGTGTGAGGGGAGTGACTTTGAGCATATGCAGTTGAAAAACGAGACCTTGGAGAGCCAGGGCAATTATTTTGATGCGGTCACCATCACCGAATGGCGGAATAACGAAGAACGCACATCAGACTTTGAAGCAGTATTGGATATTATAGACGCTTACGACCTTAGCCAGTCAGAACTTGCCAACTTCCAGCAGGATAGTACAGATGCCTATCTTGTGATTGAGGGTAATCCGGCAACGATGCAGAAGAAGGACGGTAAACCCGGTACAGGGACGCTTAAGGAGATGCGGGAAGCCCGAATGTTAATTCTGGGAGATCCAACTGTCAGCCCAGACGGGAAAGTGGGGCCTGCCCCAAAAGCCTATTACCTGATCAAGGAATATGACTCCACAGGAGCGGAAGCGTATAAGAAAAGGCTGGTTGCCGATATTTTAAGGTTCACATTCCTGATTGATTTCACGGATGAGAACCTGGGCGGCAATAATACCGGCATAGGGATGCGGTTCAAGGGCTGGGGCAATGACAACATGCGGAAGACTAAAGAACGCCTGATTGAAAAAGCCATCAAGCGCAGGATCCGGCTTTTAGGATACTCATGGTCTTTATCAAAGGGCATGGAGCATGACAAGCTGTATCAGGATATTAATGACATCACCATACAGTTTACGCCGAATATTCCGCAGAACGACACTGAAATCATGACTATCGTACAGGGGCTGGACGCTGTTGTCTCCAATAAGACAGTATATGCAATGGCTGCAAAGCTGACCGGCGTCAGTCCTGATGAAGAAGGAAAAAGAATCAAGGAAGAGAGGAAGGACCTGTTTTCTGGTAATGGATACGTCTTCAAGAAACAGACTGGCGAAGTCATAGATGACGAGGTGGTGGAAAATGGCTAAATCGTCGGAAGAGTACTGGCGGGAGAGGGAACAGGAGCATATTGAGGCGTCTGCAAAAAGGACGGAAGATTACCAAAGCGAAATATATAGCCGGTATGTGAAGTCTATACGGAATATTGAAAGTGAGATCAGTAAATTCTACGCCAATTATGCAGCCAAAGAGAATATTGATATCACAGAAGCTAAAAAGAAAGTATCCAATATGGATGTTCAGAAGTTTGCTGAAAGGGCTAAGAGATATGTTGAGGAAAAGGAGTTTTCCACTCAGGCCAATAAGGAACTTCGGTTATATAATTTGACCATGAAAGTCAACCGCCTGGAGCTGCTTAAAAGCGAGGTAGGGCTCGAATTGACCGCCCTGAATGATGGCATGGGCAAATACTATTATAAGCAGCTGACAAGTGAAGCATTAGCTGAAATAGAGCGTCAGGCGGGTATCTTGGGTGAGACGGTCTGGAAGAACCAAAAGGCCGTTAAGGATATTGTGAATGCCTCTTTCCACAATGCGACTTTTTCAGAGCGGATATGGGCGAATCAGGCGGTGTTAAAGTCTGAGATAGATAAACTGCTGGTCAGGAGCCTTACACAAGGGAAACACCCTTCAACACTGATTCGAAATTTGCAGGATTTATTTGACGTCAGCCGGAAGGAGGCGCTGCGGCTGTTGGTTACGGAATCCGCTAGGGTTCAGACGGCGATCCAGAAAGAATCTTTTGACAGATACAATTATGAAGATTATTTATTTATTGCAGAACCGACAGCCTGTAAAGACTGCAAGCCGCTTGATGATGGAAAACCAAGAAAAGTAGCCGATATGATGCCGGGAGAAAACGCGCCACCGATGCATCCACATTGCCGTTGCAGCATAGCCGCCCACATGGATAGAGAAGCGTTTGAAAAGGATTTGGAAAATAGGCTAGAGGCGGAAGAATTAATTCAGAAAGCTAAGAAGTATGAACCTCAAGTCACTAAGGATCTTAAGGAAATTTCAGCGAGTACAGGGACTAAGCTCGAAGGTCTGGAATACAGAATAAAAACGATGAAATCTCTTGTCAGGAAATTGTCGAATGGGGATTCTAAGAAAGTACACGATACTCTGAGGTATACTGTAGTATCGGATTCTGAAAAATACGTTTCCGATTATTGCAAAACAATTGAAAATCTCCAAAATAAAGGATATAATGTAAGTGGAGTTAAGAATTATTGGAACAATGACCTGAACCCGTATAACGGGGTTAATACTTTTGTTAAGACATCAGATGGGTATGAATTCGAGTTACAGTATCATACTCCGGAAAGTTTTGAATTGAAGAATGGTAAGCTGCATGAGCTTTATGAAAGAGCACGGGTGCTGGACAGGCGATCGGTGGAATACTGCGACCTAGAGGATAAGATGTTTGAGTTATCCAGAACACTGGAAAAACCTAAAGGGATCGAAGAGGTGAAATAACATGAATGCCAATGTTTATTACAGACTGCTTAACAGAGCCAATCACGGGCAGATCGTGAAGGGCGAGGGAAGAAATAATTTTGAGTTTGATGCTGACAAACAGGAGTGGGTACGCAGCGGCATTATGCTTGATTATTTCTGGCCGGAAAGTGATACTTTTGAAATGTATGAGGAAATATCAGAAGAAGAAGCAATGAAAAGTATTGAAAGGGTTAAGATTGATGAATGAGATAGAAAACTTAGTTGAAAAGGCATTGGAAATTGCAAAGGAAGCGCACAAGGGGCAGTTAGATAAGGCTGGTGTGGATTATATTCAGCACCCCCTGAATGTAGCGGCAATGGTTGAATCACCCGAGGAAAAAGCGGTTGCGTTACTTCACGATGTCATAGAGGACACAGATATTAGTGTGGAAGACTTAAGAACTAAGGGAATGCCAGGTGATGTTGTGGAGGCTGTATTTGCCCTAACCAAGCTAAAAGACATAGACTATTTTGAATATCTTAACAGAGTGAAGGATAACCCTTTGGCACGTAAAGTAAAATTGGCGGACCTTTCGCATAATTCAGATATCAGCAGGATACCAAATCCACGGGAAAAGGATAAGGAGAGGATTAAAAAATATAAATTAGCAATAGAATATCTTAGCAATTAGAACGGTACTTACTTAATTAAGTGCTATTTTTATTTGAAACGAAAGTCCTTACAATAGGGCTTATTTTTATGTCTTTAAGGCATTGCCTACTCGTGGGCCTTGTACACGTGGATTACTCGACGGAGGTAAAACGGAAAAGCTGACGAAGCGTAAAACGGAGGTAACGAAATGAAGTATATGAATAATCACTATGGGCAATCAAGGGTTTTCGGGAAATCGAACCTATTCCCAATGAAATTACAATTCTTTGCAGGGGACGACGGAGGCGATGAAGGAGGCGACGGAGGCGATACCGGGGACGATGGCAAAGAGGGTGACGATACCGGAGGCAGTGACAAGAAACCTGAAATAACGCCAGAAATGCAAGCGGTTATCGATTCCGTAATTGGCAAGGAAAAAGCGAAGTTAAAAGCAAAGCTTGAAGCCGATAAGGAAGAAGAGTTGAGCAGGGCAAAAGAGCTAGCCGCTATGTCGGAGAAAGAGCGCAAGGAAGCTGAAGAGGCTGACCGCATTAAAGAGCTGGAAGAAAGAGAACGAGCCGTTGAGCAGAAAGAATACCGGATGGAAGCTATCAGGCAGCTTGAGGCAGTAAGGTTAAGTGCTGGGCTGGCTGGCATAGTTCTTGCTGATAATCCGGAAACCACAGCCGAAAACATCAAAGCCCTGCGCAAGCAGATTGACGCAGAAGTAGAGGCAGAGGTAAAGAAACGTCTTGCCGGGAAATCTCCTGCAGGCGGAACTGGTGCTGCAACGACGGGCCGAGGTGAAGCGATGGCAAAGGCAATGAATAGCCAAACCAAACCCGGGGGTAAAGATCCCTGGGGCAAACAATAGGAGGTAATGAAGATATGTATGTAGAAACTAAGACAGGTGTACAGGAAATTAATTTTATGAAAAGTGAACATTTTACAGCATTTACTTATCAGGCAGAAGGTGCCAACGGCAGCGTCAAAGATGGTGTGTTAAAATCTGGTGCAATTTATCCGGCAAATGATGCAACTGCCACAGGCATCGTGATGAACGAGGTAAAAGTATCAAACGGTCCGCAGCCGGTCTCTGTAATTGTTGAGGGGTATATCCTGAAGGACAGATTACCGGAAGCACCATCAGCGGCAGCTATCGAAGCACTAAAAGAAATTAAATTTGTTTAAGGAGGAAATAGGACATGCCAGCAATTTTAGATTTATTTAACCAGAAAACGGTACTGGATTATTCCAGGAACCGCACATACCCCGCCTTATTAGGCGAGCAGTTATTTACATCAAGAAAGGTGCAGGGCCTTGAGTTTGACATCTTAAGTGCCGGTTCCAAGATTCCGGTTGTAGCCAGTGTCCATGCATTTGATACCGAAGCTGAAACCGGGAGCCGTGAAGCGTCAAAAAGTGCGCAGGAATTGGGGTATATCAAAAGGAAGATGCAGCTAAAGGAAAAGGATTTGATTGGGCTAAGAAATCCACGGACAGCCGAAGAACAGAATTATCTTGAACAGATGGTTTATAATGACATTGATGCCCTTGTTAACGGTGTTAATGCAAGGGTAGAAGTGATGAGAATGGAAGCATTGGCTAACGGAATCATTGAGATTGATGAAAACAACCTCAGCCTTAAGGTGGATTACCACGTACCAGCCGGGAACAAGAAGACATTATCAGGCACGGGACTGTGGTCTGATTCAGGATCAGACCCAATCGGCAACATGCAGGCATGGGTGAACTCAATGGATACCAAGCCAACACGTGCAATAACATCAAACGATGTTGTTATTGCCCTGCTTAAGCACCCGGCAATATTAGATTTGTTTAAAACGATGGGGCAGCTGGCTACACTTGGGAACCTGAATAGCCTGCTTGCGTCTTTCAATCTGCCTGTGATTGCGGCTTATGACGCTAAATACAGAAAACAGAAAAAAGACGGTACTTATGACAAGCTAAGGTATTTTCCACGCCACAAGTTCGTCATGTTCGGTGATGAGCAGCTTGGAGAGACAATCTACGGCCCTACGCCGGAAGAGAGCCGTTTACTTGCAGGAGGTTCCAAAGATATGAAGGTGGGCAATGTGTTCACCACTGTATATGAATCCAGCCTTGATCCCGTTGGGACATGGACAAAGGCATGTGCCACTGCGATGCCGAGCTTTCCGGAAGCAGAGGATGTATTCCAGGCGGCTGTATTGGCAGAAGAAGCGTAGGGGGCATAAACAATGGAATATATCGTATTAAAAGATTTTACGGATGTAAGAGATGGTGGATATGTTTACCGCGAGGGAGATACATACCCGCGAAGCGGCGCTACGCCGATAAAAGAACGCATTGCGGAGCTATGCAGCGAAAGCAATAGGCGGAAAGAACAGCTGATAAAAGTCCATGTAGAAGAAAAGCCGGCAGGAAGAGCGGCTAAAAAGTAGGTGAGTGCCATGTTGGAGGAAATCAAGAGGACCCTTGAGGTCGGAGATGATTCCCTTGATGAACAGATAGGAGATTTTGTCAACCGGATATCAAAGCAATTGCGGGTACGGCTGGGCTTTGTTGATGAAGTTCCGGCTGTATTGGATTATATCATTGTAGAGGCCACCGTGAAGCGGTTCAACCGTAAAGGCGATGAAGGCATGAGCAGTTATAGCCAGGAGGGCGAAAGCATCAGCTACGGCTCCATATTGGACGAATACACAGAAGATATAGAGGCGTGGAAAATGAAGCAGGCAGAAGAAAAGAGTACACTGCCGCGCAGGGGGGTGGCGAGATTCTTATGACCTATGCTGATAGAGTTGTTTTTGTCAAAGAGGATAATGGGAAGTACGACCCCGTTTCAGGAGAGCACGACCCGCCAGATATCAAGGAAACAGGACAGTATGCAAATGTCACAGACCTTGGGACTGACAGGTCGGTGGCATTATTTGGCTCTGTCAAAGAGGGCAGCAAGGTCATCCGGCTCCTGAAACAGCACAAAGAACAATGGGACCATGTCATGATAGATGGCACGGCCTACAACTTTGTAACAGAGCGCAGGTCCAGGCGAAGGCATACGATAATCGTTAAGGAATTTATGAGGTGACGTTATGGCTGGTGGGGTAACAATCAAGGGAATAGAAGCGCTTCAGAAAAAACTTAAGGATAACATGACCCTTGATGATGTCCGCAACGTCGTAAGGCTTAACGGAGCAGAGATGCAGACAAAAGCGCAAAGAAATGCACCGGTTGATACTGGTTTCCTGAAAAGGGAAATATCACTTGCCATTACCGATTCAGGCATGAGTGCAAAGGTAACTGGTGAGGCGGATTATGACCCGTATCAGGAGTATGGGACACGCTTTATGGAGGGTACGCCGCATATAAGGCCGTCTTACAAGGAACAGAAGGAGCAGTTTAAAAAGGACATGTCTAAGTTAGTCAGGTAGGAGGTGTGGCATGAGTAAATCACCAGAGCAATGTATTTTTGATGGGATGTATAAAGCATCCATAGAACTCGGTTATGCTACCTATGATTATCGGCCGCCAGATGAAGTACCATATCCGTTCGTGGAGATATCGGAGGCACAGACGGTCAATCAGGCAAACAAGTCAAGGATATTTGGATCTGTCCCCATAACAATTAATGTGTGGGGACTGCATAAGAAACGCAGGCAGGTGTCTGATATGGCACTGGCCTTGTTTGATGCAGCTCTGAAAATAACCGAAATAGAGCCGTTCGCCTTTTCCTTGAACATTAATGCTTGCAATACAAGAATGTTAAGAGACAACACAACAAACACCCCATTATGGCGCGCCGTAGTGGAGCTGGAATTTAAATTTAATTAAGGAGGCAATATTATGTCAGATTTAAAACCCGTAAAGGGTATAGACGTGGTCTATTTGTATCGGATACTTAAGGATGCTACGAAAGAAGCGGCTTGGAAGATTGCGTTTTCAACCGAGAACAGCACAAAAGAATCCAAGGATGCGGATACGGTAGCGACAAAAGACGGGACCATCAGGAAGCCCGGTACTCTTGAAACTGAAATAACCGCCAGTACCTATCTCCCGACTGGGGACGAGTCAATCAAGAAGCTCCGCAAAGCCATGATTGATGATGAACTTATTGAGATTTGGGAAATTAATAAGGCAGAAAAGAATGCCGGCGGTGAGTATGCAGCTATTTATTACCAGGGGTATTGTACGAACATCGAAAAATCTTCCGGTTCTGAAGATTATGCCGGCATATCCTTAAGCCTTGCCATCAACGGCGTGGGACAAGATGGATATACTTCGCTAACAGAGGAACAGGCAGAAGTCGTACAGTATGCATTTAAGGATACAGCTAAACAACCAGAGGGAGCTTAAGGGCCTCCTCTTTCAATATTAGGAGGACTATATGCAGTTAGTAATCAATGGAAAAGAGTATAATTTTAAGTTTGGGATAAAGTTTGTCCGTGAAATGGACAGGAAATATAATGTCACACTTAATGGCGCCGTCTTTGGTACGTCAATGGACACTGTAGCAAGAAAGCTGTTTATTGGTGATGTCACTGCGCTTGTGGATGTGCTCGCTGTGGCATCCTTAACGGAGAATCCAAAAGTGAAAGTGCCTGAAATTGAAGAGTATATTGAAACCACGGAGGATATCGAAGCCCTGTTTGACAAGGTGACAGATGAACTTAGGGCTTCCAATGCAACAAAGCTGGGTTTTACGAAAGTGAGCCTGGAACTGGAGGGGACGAAGAATACAGCAGCGAAATAAAATGGGATTCTGAACAGACATATAAGAAGATCATTATTGACTCGATGCGTTTTCTCAACCTCCATGATATTCCTGACATTGAGAGGATGACGCTCCATGAATACAGCCTGCGGATGGCCGCCTCGCGCCTGCGACGGCTTGACCGGCAGTATGAGATCCATTTGCAGGCATGGGCCAACCAGCAGGCGAAGGCGACAAAAAAGAATGGCAAGCCTTTTTACGTGACCTTCAAGGAATTTTTTGATTATGAGGAAGAAGAGAAGAGGATCCTTGGTTTCGAAGAAAATATAAAAAATGACCCATTAGTACAGATGGTAACGAAAGCAAACAGGCAAAGGGGGCGGGAAGATGGAGAACTATAGCGTACAGGCGGTGCTGAGCGCCACGGATAAGGGCTTCACAAATGCCATGAACGGGGCTTTGGGGAGCCTCAGCGGCATCGAGCCGGCAAGCAACAGGGCGACTTCGAGCATATTAAAGATAGCGACTGGAATTGGCGTGTTCAAAGCGGTCTCAGCAGCCACGAATATGCTTAAAAATTCCATTGATGGTGCCGTGAGCAGGTACGACACCCTGAACAGGTTCCCCAAGATGCTTGTGCAGCTCGGGTACAGCACCAATGAAGCGACAGCGGCGACAAACAAGCTTTCCAACGGCATACAGGGGCTGCCCACGAAGCTGGATGATGTCGTGTCGACTGCGCAAAACCTGACCATATTGACAGGAAATCTTGAAAAGTCAACGGACACAACCCTTGCCCTGAACAATGCTTTTTTGGCTAGCGGGTCAACCTCAGCCGATGCCTCCAGGGGCCTCAACCAATATGTGCAGATGCTGTCTAAGGGCGAAGTGGACATGCAGTCATGGAGGACGCTGCAGGAGACGATGGGGTACGCCCTTAATGAGACCGCCAAGGCTTTCGGGTTTGCGGGGGAAGCGGCGCAGAATGATTTATATGCGGCGCTGAAGAGTGGAAAAATTACGTTTAATGAATTTAACGATAAGATTATCGAACTGAACAATGCAACTGGTGGTTTTGCAGAAGTAGCAAAAACAGCAACCGGGGGCATCAATACGGCGTGGGCGAATATGCAGACTGCTGTTGTCCGGGGAACAACATCGATTATCGGTGCTATAGACAGTGGTTTTTCCCAAACGCGCTTTGGAAGTATCCAGAACATTATTGAGGGCTTCGGAGGCAGCTTTGAATCTGTCTTGAAGGGTGTGGCTACAGTTATTGAGCCAGCGATCGCGAATATTGACTCGTTGGCATCGGTCGCTGTAGGTTTAGGCGCTGCCTTTGGCGTCTATAAGATCATACAAACATGCAGCTCTGCTTTAGAAAAGGTGAAGGAGGCCTCCGCACTTGCTGAAGCCGCCCATAGCGAACTAACCATCACCCTCGGCAAAAACAGCACATCAGCGCTGCGGCTCGCATCTTCCCAGGCAACATTGGAGGCAAAGACAAAAGCGGAGACGGCTGTTGCTAAACAAAGCCATGCCGAGAAGCTGAAATTGGTCGCCGCTGAAAAAAGCCTGGCAGTGGAGCTGGCCAAGGAAGCGGCCGAGACCTCTAAAAGCACGGCACAGAAGACATTGGAGACAAAGGCATCTAAGCTGGCTAAGGAGGCTTCCCAGGCAGAGCTTAAAGCTAAGAGAGCCCTGGCTGAGGCTTCCAGGGACGGTGCGAGTGCCGAGGCAAAGGAAACGGCTGAAAAATTAAAGCTTACGGCAGCAAGGAAGAAAGAGGAATCTGCTGCCGCAGCTGAGAGGGCACAGTCACAAAAGACGGCCGAAACAAAAAATCTGGAGGCACAGGCCACGAAACTGACGACCGAATATACCGAAGCGAATACCACGGCAAGAAAAGCCCAGGAGGCTGCAACCACAGCACAGGTTCAGGCGTCAAAGGCTGCGGCGGCAGCACAGAATGAACAGAACGTATCCCTTACGTTAGGGCAGTCAATTATCGGCTTGTTTACAGGAAAAGTTGGAGTCCATACAGTGACAACAACCTTGGCATCAACCGCAACAAATCTGTTTGGCACCGCTTTAAAAGCATTGCCGATGGTAGGTGTTATGGCGGCAATTACAGGCGTGGTGTCGTGGCTGACAAGCCTTATCACAAAAACTGATGTTGCGAAAGACAAGATCAAGGAAATTAATGAAACATTTGATGATAACAAGACAAAGGCAGAAGCCAATGCCATAGCCGCAGAAAGGCTTGTTGATGAATTAGACCGGCTTGAATCCCAAGGCATGAAAACGAACGCGGAGCAGATCCGGTATGCCCAGATCGTTGGGGAACTGAATAAGCTGATGCCCGACCTTAACCTTGAGATAGATGAGAATACGAAGCGGATCAAGGAGGGCACTGATGCCATAAGGACAAACATAGAGGCCTTAAGGGATCAGTATGTCCAGCAGGCATTCATGGAAAAGGTATCAGGCTTGATCCAGGAGCAGGCAGAGGCTGTCGTGCGGCTTACTGAGAAAGAGGCTGAACTAAGTAAGGCAGAAGATGAAAGGGCTACAATATTAGGCGAAATTAGCAAAATGTCAGGCGTAAGCATCTCTGACCTCGAAAAACTCAATCTCGGAATGGGAACAAGCATTGAGGCAATGGCTGAAATGCTTGGAATAAGTGAAGAATCCTTGCCTGCATTCGGGGAGTATTTCAGCAGATTAATTGATATTGCTATTGAAACGGATGGATTAAGCGTTGCCGTAAGTGACTGTAAGAATGAGGTCAATAGCTTTGATGAACAGATTGACGAAGCCAGCGATACACAAGAATACTATGCAGGCAAAATGGCAGAGTCAGAAGAAGCGGCAAGCACTATGGCAGAAACTACGCAGACAGCTATCGGAACCATTGCAGAAGCATATGATACTTTAGAAGACGTACAAAAAGAGGCTCTTGACGGCATTAAGAACGCTTACGAAACCATGACCGGCAGTCTGTCTGATTTATCTCAAAAAATAGAGCGGGATAGTGAACAGACGTGGTCAAAAGTTAAGGATAATCAGGACAATGTCATCGCTGAGACGAAGACATTTTCCGACCTGTATTCACAGCTGATCAATGCCGGGGTGAGCGAGAGCTACCTGAACGCTATCGGCGCGACCGGGCCGGAAGCGATCCCACTGCTGCAGGGGATGCTGGATTCCGGCATAGACGAGGTTAAATCGAAACAATCCGAATGGGAGGACGCTTATTCTTCAATAGGTGACTCATTCACTGATTCATTCGAATTTACGCCGGATATGAGCTCTAAAATCAGAAGCTGGGTGACGGATGGTGTTGTTGGTTCATTGAAGGACTCTATTGAACGTGCAGACTTAAACAGCTTAGGCGAACAGGCTGGTAAAGCAGTCCCACAAGGCTTGGAAAATGGTGTAATGAGCGGTGTTACCGGTGTTATTTCCGCGACAACGGGACTTGGAAAAGATGGCATCGAAAATGTTTTACGCGCAGTACTTGAATGGAATTCCCCATCAGGCTTGGCGAAACGTGCAGGACAAGATTTTGACCTGGGACTCGCACTGGGCCTTGAAGGCGGGATGCCAAGCGTCCAGTCGGCCATACAGAAGATTACCGATACTATGAAAAAGGGGCTCGAAGATGCGGGGAAAAATGCGGGAACGGGCATGGCGGCAGGCATGTCTGCCAGCTTCTTAACACTTGGCCCGCTTGTTAGCAGGTCATTAGTTCCAGCAACAAATGCAGTGAAAAACTGGACCCAGACATCACAGCAGACGATGTCAAGCGGAATGGCAAATATTAATAGCGTTGTAACATCTGGTTTTTCAAGAATTAATACGACAGCCGGGAATGCAATGCAGACGTTTTCGAACACCGTTAAGGCCAAAACAGCAGCCACATTCGTATTGATGTACTCAGAAGCATCAAACGGAATGAATCAATTTTCCGCTGCCCTGTCAAACGGGTTTTCCACTGCCCTTCATACGGTCAGTAACGGCTGCAGCCATATTGCCAGTACTGCCGCAGCCCTTGAATGGCAGATGTATAATGTCGGGATAAATGCCATGTACGGAATGGCAAATGGCATCTATGCCGGAAGCGGAAGCGCACTGTCGGCAGCAAGAAATGTAGCTAATCAGGTGGCAGCAACCATCAGGAGTGCCCTGCAGGTGCGCTCACCGTCAAGGATTACAACAAAAATCGGCCAGTTTGTTTCTAAAGGGCTGGGAGGCGGCATTTTAGGCCTGTTAGGATTTGTTGATAAGGCATCTGATAAACTGGCCGCTGCGGCGATACCGGACATACCAACAATGGATTTAGGCATAGCTGATAGTGTGAACAGGTTAAGCTCAAGCATGAATTCAACTGTTACACATGAGATTAGCAATGCCGGGAACAGGCTGCCGGGCAATATAATCCTCCAGATGGGAGATAAGATGTACAAGGCATTTGTCGGGGATATTACAGACGTCCAGGATCAGGCAGTTAGGTTAGATGAGATTTATTCATTAGGATAGGAGGGCGAAAATGTATAGTTTTAGGAATTTAAGTAAACAAGGCAGCCAATCAGCTGCTGCCCTGCCCTCCGAGGCAATGACCTTTGACGGCAGGGTATTTGAGAATGAAATAGAAGGGTACCAGACCCTGTCAGTAAGCGGCAGGAATTCCCTGAACAATGGAATACAAACACAAAGCGTAGACGGCCGCGATGGCGTTGAATATGTTACGGCGAATGCCTCTGCAAGAGAAATAACCGTCAAGTATTTATTGAAAGCATTAACTCCGGAAGAACTTAACATTAAATGCAATACATTAAAATACCTGCTCCGTAAAAAACAGGCCCGGTTAAGCTTTGCAGATGAGACGGACTGTGAATACACGGGAACCCTGCAATCTATGAGTGACTTGGAAGATGGGCTGTTAAACAGTATAGGGAACTTTACAATTCTGTGCAGTGACCCGTATAAGCATAAAGCGGAACGGTCATTTAATGGCGTTGGGAGTGCAGCCATTAACTGTGAACTGTGGTACGAGGTACTTCCGGAAAGGATTATTGTTACGCCCGTGGCATCAACGGGAACTATAACTATCAAAAACGTAACTCAGGGTAAGGCTATCGAACTGCAAGATGCATTTACGGCAAATACACCCATTTACCTATATCCACAGGAGCAGGATATTGTGAGGAACAATGTATCACAGCCCGGTATGCTTACGTGGACCTCTGATTTTGAGGACTTTGCCGTTAATCAGGGAGATACGATTACAGTTACGCCGTCTACTGCAAAAATGGAAATCTTTATAAGGGAGCGGTTGCTATGATTTTTCTTTTAGATAAAAACATGACGGTATTTAAAATCATCCCACGGAAAGATGTCCTTGAACTTTGGCAGGCTGAAAATATTAACGAAGTGGATACAATCGAGGGCGCCCTGCGGCTTACAAAAGAATTGTGGGGATACGCAGAATCCGCTTATTACTATGCCTTACAGGATATTAATGACAAATATTCATTCCACATATACAAGAATATCAATACAAAAACAAGTAACAACCAAATCGCCATTTATGGTATCCAGCTGGGATATGATGAAATGCGGGCGATGGGCTATATAAAAGACTACCGTCCTACAGGAAAGGCAGCGAAGACGGTTTTCCAGGCGATTATCAATGATACGGGCTGGGAGATAGGATACTTTGATGACAGGCTCCCGGATATTACAACCACATTCTACTACTTAAGCCGCCTGGAAGCTTTGGGCGAGTTTGTCAGCATTGCCGGTGCAGAATTAGACTTCAGGGCCGCTATTACAAAAAACAAGGTAACTGCAAAATACGTTGATGTGTACTATCAACAGGGGGGCGATAACGGGAAGCGGTTTGTTTACGGGTCTAACGCCTTAACGATTGTCAGGGAAAGTGACGAAGCGGAATTATGCACGGCACTCATAGGCAGGGGTAAGGGGGAAGAAGTGGGAGAGACTGAAAGCGGTGACGCCACCTATGGCCGGAGGATCGGCTTCTCGGGCGTTGCCTGGAAGAAGTCAGCGGGCAGGCCTGTAGATAAGCCCGCAGGGCAGGAATGGGTAGAGATACCGGAAGCCACGGCGTTATACGGATACCCAAACGGTAAGCCCAGGACAGGCATTATTGTCTATGAAAGCATTGAGGACCCGGAAGAGTTACTTGAAAAAACGTATAAGGACCTTGTTGAAATGTCACGTCCTAAAGTACAGTTTAAATCCACGGTTTCAAAAACCGGGAGCATCGCCAAGGGTGAAACGGTAACAATTGTCCGATACGACCTTGGGTTCTGCTATCAGACCAGGGCGACAACTATTAAGAGAAACCGGCTCAATGATGCATTGACGGAAGTGGCGATAGGCGATTGTATTACACAGCCACAGTCAAAGGCCCTGGCAAGCAGGATAAACAGTATAAAAAGCGGGTTATCGGAAGTTAATTATAAAGTTAATAATGTAGCTTTATTAGCCGCAAATGGTACAAAAGTTGTCTATGGTACTGCGGAGCCAACAACTAAAAAGGCCGGGGACTTATGGTATAAAACCCTTGACGATGAAAAGGTGGAGCTTTACCAGTGGAATGGTGAATATTGGGAACTTTTAGCCAACGACATTACCGGGCAGGAGGCTAAGGAAGCAGGAGAGGCTGCTAAACAATTAGCCAATCAATCTGTTGACGATGCCGCCGAAGCACTTAAAAGAGCAAATAAAGCGGTTGATGACGCCCTGGCCGCACATGATACGGCTAATGCCCTGATATTGTCTGTCGGGAATATTGAGGATAAAATAGGCATCCCGTATAAGGTAAAGGAATGGGAGCAGGGTTCAATAAACCTAACCACTGGGGGAGATATCAGCTCAACGGCTTATCTCAGGAGTGGGTATATTGATGTGGCTCCCGGTGAAAAGTATATCTCGCAGCTCAAGGATGGGACAAGCGTCACAATGGTTTACTTTTATTATGATTCGTCAGGCTTCATGTCATATAGGTCCACATCTGCGGTTGTAACAATTCCTGACGGCTGCAGTAGGTTACGTGTGAGGGTGGCAGGCTCTTTAAGCCCAGAAACTTATACAGGGAACATATTCCAAAGTGAGAAGCTTAAGGATTATTCAGGGGCAGCCACTTTATATTCCGCTTTATTGCTTCAAAAAGACTGGATTAACCTGCGCGTAGCTAAAAATGATATTATCAACCAAATCAACGTGTCTGCCGAAGGCATACTGATAAGCGGCAGCAAGGTCCATATAACCGGGACAACCACTATAGATTCCGGGGTGATTAAAACCGCCCATATCGCAGATGCGGCTATCACGAACGCCAAAATAGATACCTTATCAGCCAGTAAAATCACGACGGGGACGTTGAATGCTTCAAACGTAAACGTCATCAATCTGAGCGCAAATAATATTGTATCTGGGACAATCAGCGCAGACAGGATAGCAGCAAACAGCATAACGGCAGATAAGCTGGCGGCTAATACGATTATGGTCGGGTTTAACAACTTGGGCAATACAATGAACCTCACTTCTACATACTTAAGTTTTTTAAGTTCTAGTGTTGAGACGATGCGGTTAAACAATAGCGGCACTCATTTTTACAGGAATAGCACATACGTTGGCTATATAGGTACGGGTGAATGGGCGAACGATCCAAGTAAGAAGGGGCTGGGGTTCAGGCTTGATGATGGACAGTATATGATATGGGCGAAGAAAAACAGCTCGGGGATATATATAGCGAAGTTGACCTGGACGACGGACAATACGGCAACAGGTTTCCAGGGCTTTAAATTTGATGACAAGGTGGATTTTGGCAACCATATGATGTCAGGCCTTGCCCTTAGTTCCCCATACGTCAGCACGGGAGAATTAGGGGTTGGATCCAGTGCGTCACTGGTCGTATACAATGGGGGCGGCTTGGATTTTTACAGGACCTTGAATATGCATGGATATTCAATACTCAATTCTTCAGGGCATTCAATCAAGACTAATTTTGCAGCATTAGATTCCTATAAATCGTTGCAATATATTATTGATACAGATGTATTGGAATTCGAATATAAAGGCAATCCCGGGAGCAAGAAAGTAGGATTTATCATCAATGACGACGGGGAATCGCCATATCACACCGATGGCAACTTGATTACCGATGGGCAATACCGTGACGACAGCATACTTGTAGGGCATTTGATGCTGGCAGTTAAGGCGCTGAAAAACGAGATTGAGCAGCTAAAAACAAAATGATGGAGGCAGGTAATAATGAAATTAGAAATCAAGCACATTTATTTGGAAGCCGTAATTGATTTTTTATACAACATGAGCCTGAAAGGGAAGGAATCAAGGCACCGGTCAAGGCTTATCCGGATTATGCAGGAACGGCTGATAGAAGTTGCTAAGGAAGAAATTGGATTAATGAAAGAATGTGCCCAGTTAAACGAGAATGGGGAAGCAATCATTAACGGACAGGGTGCCCCGGTAATCAGGCCCGAATGCCTAACGGGCCTTTCGGAAGAGAAAGAGGCACTTTTTAATGAGAAATTGATAATTGAAGGCGGGGACATTGATGAGGCTTTAAGGACAGTGAAAGATATCGTACTAAACTATACAGGTGAAGCCTCAGGCAGGGAGGCAGAAGCATATGACTACTTATTTATGCAGTTTGAGACTGATTAGAGGTGGAGGGCATGAATAGGACACTTGTTTTTAATGTAAAGGAACAGATTATTTCCAAGGACCCTGCCTGTGGCTTTGACGAAATCGTATCAGGGACAGCCGGATACCTCCGGGCAAGGTTTATATTTTTGCCGGCATGGGAAGGGTTTGGGAAAATAGCAGTGTTCCGGAATGATGCGTTTGTAGCAAAAGAGTGTTCCGTTATCCTAAGGGATGATGAATGCGAGGTTCCAGCAGAGGCACTTACCTGGGGGACATTTTATGTTTCTGTGTACGGGGTTAAAGGTAAAACAATTGTAAAGACGAATAAGGCCGAATTAAAGACGGTGGGATAGGAGGGACATTATGCCGGCAACAGAAGAATTAATTGCGCAATTACAGTTTGAGACGGGAAATTTTGAGGGCGTTAACGGATACGGAACTTACGCGGAATACTCCGATGAAGCACCCATAAATATATTAGGCAGGTCTGTGTCGGATATGGATGGGCAGGTATCGGTCGCAGGAGAATCAAACAGCCAGTATATACGTTTTTGCATGGGGAGGTTTGCGGACGGCATAGACCTCACATCTAAGCGGCTGCAGATACATTACGAGCTGCAGGACGGAAGTAATGCGGAAAACGCCCCTGTCAATGTGCTCGCAAACGAAGATACAATCATGCTTGGGTGGATTGTGCCGCCTCAGGCCACGCAAATGGCAGGAAACATCAAATTGACGGTATGGGCCATTGGTGAAACAGATAAAGGTACATATATCTGGAAAACCGTGCCGCGGACTTACAAGGTCAGCGAGGGCTTTGTGGCGGGTGGGGGGATTAATGAACCGGATAATAACTGGTATGAGCAGTTTGTCTTGGAGATGCAGTCGGTTATAGATGGTGCTTCAGGAGCCATTAAAAATGCCACAGATGCAGCAGAAAGCGCTGCAATAGAAGCTAGTTCTGCTACACAAGGAGCTGCTGCTGCCACAATCGCCGCCAACGCTGCCGCAGATAACGCAGACGTTATGACGAATAACTTACAGGCTGTTTACGAACGCATCAAGGATACCGATGTAGGTTCTTTGGCGGACGAATTGGCAAATATAGAAATTGGTGGACGAAATATAATTAAAGACTCTAACAATTTTTTGAACTGGACAAAATATGGCGGGGCAACAGTTACATTTGAAACAGGCATTTCTATGCCTGAGTGGGGTGCTGCAGATGCCACGAGAATTATTACAGATGGTGGCAGTGATAAACGCAAATTATATACAACTATAGGAAAGCAGCCTTCAATTGCAGGATTTAAATACGTTAGTTCCGTATGGATTAAAAATGAAGGTGAAAATACAATTGTTGTAACTAACAATATGGGAGATACCAAACAGGTACTAAGCGGAGAATCCAAAAGAATTACATTAAAGGGGGCGGGGAATGGATCATCTTGGAATCAGATCATGTTTTCGGCTACTAATGTTTCTGACGGCTTACAATTTATTGCCTGGAGGGCTCAAGTTGAACATGGGGCAATTGCTACTGACTGGACACCAGCCCCGGAAGATATGACTACTGTAGCTACGCAGGGAGCAGCCGGGCTGATGAGTGCCGTGGACAAGGCCAAATTGGACGCAATAGAAGCCAGCGCAAATAAAACCACCATTACTAATAACCTGGGCACAACCACAACAGGAAGCGCATTAGATGCAGCTCAAGGTAAGGTGCTGGATGATAAAATATCTATACTAAATAATGATTTGTCGAACATAGAAATTGGTGGACGGAACCTCCTAAAGGACAGCCGGCTGATAGGCATGGGTGCTAATAACAGCGTGTTACGCCCAATAGCGAGGGAAAAAATTGAAGATGGGGACATAACCTATTACAGGGTGAAAAATGCTGCCATTAGCACAGATAGCATTACCATTAGCGTATATAATGCTATCCCTTTCGCTCAGATATCGGAAGATTTAGCTGGTAAAACGGTCATCCTTTCGCACAAGGTACGATCTTCGGTTACGCAGTATCTGGCATATTATGCGGGCTTATACGGTACGAGTAATTATAACTATCAGGATCATGGTAAGGCCACACCAATGGTAGAAGCCGGAATGTGGCAGACAATCAGTTTAACGGTTACAATTCCGGGCGACTTAAGTGGCTATACGGGGGTTAGGTTTATAGCGCATCCATCCACTTATTCGGTCGAAGGGCAATATATAGATTACCGGGATTGGAAGATTGAATTTGGCAACAAAGTAACCGACTGGACGCCCGCGCCAGAAGACAAAGCGGATGCAACAATTTCCACTACAGCTACTAACGGCCTTATGAGTGCTGCGGATAAGGCTAAACTTGATGGGATTGCAGCTGGCGCAGATAAGACGGATATAGCCAACAATTTAACAACAGAGATAACAGGAAGCGCATTAGATGCAGCGCAAGGAAAAGTATTAGCGGATAGTATCACTGCGACAAACAGTGATTTGGCGAATTTATTTGTAACCAAGCCTTTAACCCTTACAGTGGAATTAGCGGATTTGCAGGCGACAATAAACGCACTGCCTAAAATATTGTTAGCGAGCGTCACCATCAAGGTGAAGCCTGGAACGACTACGATGGATATATATATTTCAAGATTTTCCGGAAGTGGAACACTTGCGATTATGTGCGTAAATGCATCAGGTAACACCGTAACCACGACAGGCGGTATCACACATAGTATCCCATTTATTGCTATTGACAATAATAGCGTATCGCAAATGGCAATACAAGGATTTAATTTCACAAATTATGAGGATGAAAACCCCATCCACCTTTGTGGTAATTCCGGATTTTTGAATTTAAACTATTGTTCAGCCACGGCAGAAAATCCGTATGGAGACACTAATGCCGGGATATACGCTGGAAGCAACCCTGGAATAGTAGTCGTTAACAATCATACAGTATCCAATAAGCATATCGCTTTTTATGCAGACAATTCAAGGCTATCTATAACTAATCCTAAAGGTACAAATAATGGAACACTGTATTATTCAACTGCTGGTGGATTTATCAATGTGTGGAATATAGGCACTATAACCGGAACTACAGAGTATAAAAAAAGCCTTGGAAGTATAATAATAAAGCCGGATGGCACATTTGCGTAATAACAAATAGGGGTTTAGTGCAAAAAATGTTAGTAAGAAGGATTAAAAAAAGCGTTAGATAGTTTGCAAAAGTCCATCAACAATAACGACACAATTAACCTGAGGCTGGGAGTGAGGCATGATGGAAATTAGAGAAGGATCTTCGCAGAACCTATTTTTATTGCAGAGATTAAAGAGAGGACTACGGTCATGACAGAAATTGAAATCAGGGAAAGGCTCACCAAGACCGAAGAGCGTGCAAAATCTAACAGCCATCGTCTTTACAAGCTGGAGCCGGTCATAACGGAGATACACACCATGTCAGAGAACATGGGTGTCCTGGTAGAGCAAATGAAACACAACAATGAAAGCCTGAAGGAGCTGAAGGAGGATGTGGAGGAGATAAAGAAAGAGCCTTCTGTCCGCATGGCGCAGATTAAGACAGCGATA
>Ga0153996_1000306_pt1 | contig 22838 bp, 17 predicted proteins | sample TSNC080MetaG_FD_104728 | JGI IMG/M metagenome (GOLD analysis project Ga0153996, IMG submission 104728) | Attine ant fungus gardens microbial communities from North Carolina, USA - TSNC080 MetaG | ecosystem: Host-associated > Fungi > Mycelium > Unclassified | place: USA: North Carolina, Lumber...
ACGCTTTGATAGCGCGAAGCGCGTAGAAGATTGTATGAGACGTAGCCGCGTAGCGGCGCGGCGCGTTAGCGACGCATATTCAATTAAAAATCGCTTGTCGACTTTTTAATTGAATATTAGTATTAGTCAGGGGTTGCCGCTTCGTTTTTCCGCTGCCGCTGTGCCACGGGTTGGCATGTCGCTTATGCCGCGACGGGCAGTTACTTTTGGAGGAACAAAAGTAACCAAAATTCCCACGGGGGAGGGCCCCCGTGACCCCCCTGCACTTTGGGTAGCTGTCTCTCGTAATCTTGTAGCAGTTCAGAGGTATCTACGATATTTAAATAGGGGCATCTCTCAATATAACCCCATCTTTGCCGCGTACAATGGCAGAGTTTCAGGCACTCCGGTTAGCTGTCACCACCGCAATAGGCTTCGGGAACCATCCCCGCCTTAGTCAGCGCTATCACAATAACCGGAATAACGGCAAGCTGTAAAAGAATCCCAGGTATCGCCTTAATAAAGGAGCCGGCAATCCATATCTCCAGGGAATATTCCCCCACATTGAAGATGGCGGCCTTTACTATCCCCGCCACTATCCTGCCGGACAGCATCGCGCCAATCATCGACAAATAGATATTAAGGGTATTCTTTTGGGGCCACACCCGCTCCAGCAGAAGCCCCGATACTACCCCATACACCGCCAGCTCACACAGCATGCCGGGCAGCACAGCCGAAGGAGGCATTCCGGTCATCAGGTGGGACGCCAATGGCGCCAGAACGCCACAAGCAAAGCCATATCGCCATCCGCAGACAAGACCGCAGAGCAACACCGGAATGTGCATGGGCAGAAAAACGCTGCCCCCGCCGGGAATAAAATGGAAAGCCAAGGGCAGCAAAAGCCCCAGCGCGACGCATAATCCTGTAAAGGCCGTCTTCTTTGTTTTTTGCATGAATTTCATCCTCCAAATAAAAAAATAAAGCACCAAAAGCGACGCCTGCCTCTGCAAGCGATAAGCCTTCATGGCTTTATTTCCTGGATGGATCATAGAGAACATACCCCATCTTCTTGATGGGGGCTTCCACTATTGTATACAAATTCAGAGATGTTGTCAATGCTTACAGCAAGGGGAAACACAACCGAAAAAATTTAACCCCTGCGTCGCATACAATAGCTGCAAGGGTTGCCGGGCATTCCGGTTATTTGTCGCCGCTGCCATAGGCGCGGAGCATCCGGATAAAATACAGCTCCTCCGTATCCTCGGCCTGATCCAGCTGGAAATGGGGTAAAAACTCCGCCGCCTCCGCGGCCGTATCCCGCAGGGGGATCGAGAGTTGAAACGGGTGTGCTCCGCGATGAACGCCATTGATTTCTTCCTTGCTTTTGCTGTGGGCAACAATAACAATCCCGCCGGGCTTTACATGGGTGGCCAGCTTAGCCGCCAGCGCCCTCTTGTCCAAAAAATGGGGATAGCCGTTGAACAAAACCGCTGCATCCAGCGCGGGCAGATCCACCTCTAAAAGGTCGTCATTGATGAAGGTAATCCTGGAATCCTTATGGCGACTTCGGGCCCCCTCCAGCATGCCGCTTGAAAAGTCAATAGCCAGGATCCTTTCCGGATCCCGTTCCAGCAGATGGGGAAGCATAACCCCCTTCCCGCAGCCGATATCGGCAATAACCGCCCTCTCCGGCAGCTTCATCATCTCCACCAATTTTTCCCTGACGCCATAATCCTCCCCGTTGTCCTCCCAGGTGGGCGCCAACCGGTCAAAAAAGGCCTTCATTTGACTTCCATTATCCATACCTTTTCATCCTCACTGCGATAATATGGGCGCTTATCCCCTCAATTTCACTCTCGTATAACAAAAATCCTTTCAGGATTTTTGTTCCGGCAAAGCCGGTTGGCGCGCGAATCGCACCTTAATCATGCTGTATATCATAGCAGATTAATCTGCCTTCCGCAAGTATTTCCCCAGGTCAATAACCGGACAGAAAGTCGTATGCCGCAAAACGCTTTTTGGTATGTACCAATTGCACAGTGTATACTAATCAATATGTTTCAGTTTCCAAAAAAGAGTTTGGCAATTACCGAACAGTCCCACAATTCGTCACCTATTTATGAATAACGACGATATTTATTATGAATATTTAGTGAATGATCCAATTGCATTTATCTCGGCTTTATGATACTATTACAGTAAAGTGCACCAATTTCATTGCGGTACGAACCATGCACCATTTGCGTGCGCCAAATTTTGAGGAGGTAAATTCTTATGGAAAACCAATCGCCCCAAACTGCCCCCACCAATTCCACCGGCATGGCAAAATTTATACTTTGCAGCGCGTTAGGCCTATTTACTTACTTTGTATCCTTCCAGTTTAACGGCGCCAACTCTATTCTTATCGACCATATCGCCAATTTAATCAAGGGTGTGCTGGGCCCGCTGGTGCCCTATGTCTGCCTTGTCATGCTTGTTTGCGGCGCGTTGGAGCCCTTTATCTCCAAATCCTGGAACAAGAACACCAGCTCCATTATCTTCTCGTTCTTCAAGCTGGCCGGTATTCCTGTTGCGCTTATGTATGTGTTTAAAATTGGTCCTGAGGCTTTTTTTGCCCCGGGTATGATTCCCTTTCTCTATGAAAAGCTGGTGATGAGCCTTTCCTTTGTCATTCCGCTGGGAAGCGCTTTGATTATCTTCCTGACAGATTTCGGCCTGATGGAATTTATCGGCGTATTCGCTCGGCCCTTTATGCGGAAAATTTACAAAACCCCCGGCCGCTCCGCCATTGACGCAGTGGCTTCCTTTGTGGGCAGCTATTCCATCGCCCTTATCATCACCGGCGGCCAATACAAAAAAGGCTACTATACCAAAAAAGAGGCCGCTATCATTGCCACCGGCTTTTCCACTGTCTCCGCCACCTTCTGTATTGTTGTGGCCAAAACCCTGGGACTTATGGAAATGTGGAATCTGTTCTTCTGGTCTACGCTGGTTATCACCTTCATTGTTACCGCCATTACCGTTCGTATATTCCCCCTAAAAAAGATACCCAATGACTACATTGAAGGCGCAGAGCCTTTTGAGGAACCTACATCCGAGGGCGGCAGCACCTTAAAAACCGCTCTGAGCGAGGGCCTTGCCGTGGCCGGCAGCTCCGGATCCATCTTCAAGAACGTAGGGAAAAACCTTTTGATTGGTATCAAAATCACCATGAGCCTCACCCCTACCCTGATGTCCATCGGCTTTTTGGGATTGATTTTGGCCGAATTCACCCCCGTGTTTGACATTGTGGGCTATATATTTTATCCCTTCACCTTGTTGCTCCAGTTTGCCGACGCCCATCTGATAGCCAAGGCCGCCTCCATGAGCATTGCGGAAATGCTGCTCCCCGCCGCGCTGGTTATTGAGTCCGATATAGTGACCAAATACGTCATCGGTGTGGTAAGCATCTCGGAGATCCTCTTCTTCTCCGCCTCCATCCCCTGCATCATCTCCACCGAAATTCCCATTTCCATTAAAAACATGATTATCATCTGGTTTGAGCGCGTGGTACTAACCCTGCTTATTGCCACCCCCTTTGCCTGGCTGATTTTTCGGTAAAACAAATCCCGCGCTATGCTTTTCATCCACCCGGCAAACGCTTCGTGCAACTTCTGCGTGTCAATTTGTATGTTCACATCGCGTATTGCACGGACATCGGGTATACCATATTTGAGTTTTAGCCACTATTCTCTGCCTTTTTCGGATATTTCTATCTTTTTGTATAGCTGGTTAACTTAGAAACACTAAAGCGTTTTTAAGTCGCGGTGAACGCCGCAGCTTGTAGACGAAAAGGACAACAACCCTCCGATATGGTCTATTATACCATATCGGAGGGTTATTGTCTTTTTGGTCTACAGCCCTGTTTTTGAATGTTTCCAAATCGTCATGTACCCATCTGTCAGAAAGAACCACGCCATGGTCATGCGGCTTCTTTTGTTTAACAGATTAGCCGAAAATCAGAGTGGAGATAAAGCAGATAATCATTGTCACCCCGATGATCATCCACCCATTCTTCATCATGGGCTTCAAATCGCTGGAGCGGGCGGTGCGCATCGCGGCGATCATATCCAAACCCGGATAAGCGAAGGAGGTCATCTGGGAACCGATCCGGACAACCAATGCCCACGTTTGCATTGATAAGCCAACGGCGCCCACAATGGGCCTGAAAACCGAGTCCAGCATCAAGGCCTGCGCCACAGCGGCCCCCTGTACGGCAAACACGCCTATCGCCGCCGAAAGCATTGCGAGGCCCTTTTTGCCCGTGGCATTGATAAATGGCTGGCTGATTTCCAGCAACGCTGTGAACGCGCCGCTTTTTTCAATAAACGCAAGGAACGGATCCATCATAATGAACAGGAAAAAGAGCCAGACATATTGCCCGCATCCCTTCATGACCATCTCAAAAATCTGGTTGGCCTTTAAACGCGCGCCTATGCCAGTGGCTATGGCGGCAATAAGCATAACCGTGACCGCATGCGTGACCCCGACCTTGAAAATAATTCCGTACATCATCACGCCAACGATTGCCACCGTAAAAAATATCGTTGCCCGCGCGGCTTCCGGGGTCGGCTTATAATCCGACTTGTCAACGGCCGTACCCTCCGGATAAGCGTAAACGCCGACCGTATTTTTCTGCACGCGCTTTGCATAAAAATAGGTGATGATCCACATCGGGATGCAAACCGGAAGGCTGGCGCTAAGCAGAATCTGCTGATACGTCATGCCGGTGATCTGCATGATCGTCACCTAGGCGGCGAAAAAGGACTGATAAACAGTCCCGTGACACCGGCCGATTGCAACATGATAGAGAGCGTGCTTGGCGTCATTCCGATGGGAGCCACAAGCGGAATAATGATTGGTGCAATATAGTCAGTTAATTTGAAAACGCTAAAGCGTTTTCAAACAGCGAGCTTTGCTCGCTGGCACGCCTTTGGCGTGCAACTGACTATGAAGCAAGGTTAACGCCGCCATATGGGCGGCGCGCGGCGTTCGCCGCGACTTAAAAACGCTTTAGCGTTTTTAAGTTAACCAGCTATAACAGCATTGCCGCCCGTTAACGTGCTGAGAAGGAAAACCATTGTAAGGGACGTAAGCATGGATGCGAGAATCCCTTTGTTCATTGTGTTTACGCCAATTTTGCGCATCATGATGTGCACAATGTTTTCCGCGACTCCGGTTTCTTTCAAAATCAGACCTAAGCCGGAGCCTAGCATAATGATAAAACCAACCAGCCCAAGGAATGAGCCCAACGAGGTATATACCACCTTGCCAAATTCCAAAAGGTTTGTCTTAGTTAAAATTCCCCCAATGATCACGCCGATCATTACATTCACAAAAGGGTGTATCTTAGGGTTAAAGGCTAAAATAATATAGACAATGAGCGGTGTGAGGCCCAAAATAGGCGGTAAATCAAAAATCATTTTATCCACTCCTCTCGAAATGCGAAACAATACTACGATGCCTTAAAATTCTTTAGAAAAAATACGAAAGCTTTCCACAATCTGATCTCTGCTGCACTCGGACATAAGCAGCAGGATCAAAAGCAGCCTTGATTTTCTCGCGTCCAGCAGTCCGGCACTGATCAGTCCGCGCCCCAACAGGGAGATCTCCGAGCCGGGATAGCCGGAATATGTATCGGTGAGCATGTCGCCCGCGCCGATCTTGGACGCCAAAACCACGGGAATCTTGCCAGCCAGGCGCTCCAAGGTGGTGTCCACCAGCTCCGACGGGGTGTGCCCCCCGTCCAAAGCCTCCAGCACCAGGCCGGGATATCCAAGCTCCTCGATTTTGGTGAGCAGCATGTCATCGTCCCCCAGGGGGACGGAATAAATGGGGACATGCACCTGCTCAGTTTTGAGATTAATCCATGGAATTGTACGCTTCACCGGCACAACGCGGATGCTTGGAGTCCCCTCAGCCAGGTACCCCAGTGAACCGAATTCGGACGCGAATGCCTCGGTGCTTTGGGGATGAACCTTGCGGACGAAATAAGCGGAATGTATCTCGTCATTGAACACCACAAAGGCACCCAGCCCACGGCACTTGTCGCTTGCCGCCACGCGGATGGAAGCAAGGATGTTCGCCGGGCCGTCCGCGCCGCGCATATCCGGATTTCTCATGGCGCCGGTCACAATGATAGGATGGGGCATATCCACCAGGAGCTGAAGAAGAAACGCGGTTTCCTCAATGTTATCGGTGCCCTGAATCACAATAAAGCCATTGTAGCCTTCCCCGATCAACCGTTTGATTTCCATGCCCACCTGGATGATGTCGCTCACATGCAGCGCAGAGCTGGAGGAGCGCATCACAGCGATGGTGTTGACCTCGGCAAAATCCTTGATAATTACATTTGTACCGACAGTCAGCCTGTTTCTTGTATAGCCCCAGTCTGCAACCCACCCGTTCAGGAATCACACTGGTTCAGAATAATTTAAATTTAGAAGGAGACGCATATGAAAAAATTATTGGCACTATCCCTTGTATTTGCATTAGCACTAGCCTTGTCATTGGCCGCCTGCGGCGGCTCATCCTCAACATCCTCGTCCGCCTCGGCGCCAGCGCAGGCGGAACAGGCTTTGTCCTCCGCCCAACCCGCGCAGGCCAGCGCCTACCACTACATTATGGGGCATGGCGCGGCGGAAAAGTCCATTGGCGACTTCTATTGCCTGAAGTTTAAAGAGCTGGCAGAGGAAAAATCCAACGGCAGAGTAACCGTTGACGTTTACTCCGGCAGCCAGTTGGGAACCTATGGCGAAATGATGCAGAGCATGCAGAACGGCGATATCGGCGGCATGATATTCCAGCCCTCACCGGCAGTCTCACTTATCCCGGAGCTGGCAGTGCTCGACATGCCGTTTGCCTTTGTGGGCTACACCAAGGAGCAGATCGACAAGGCGCTGAATCACAGCGAGTTCACCGAAATTATTGACGCATCCTTTGAAAAATCGGGCTACAAGCGCATGAGCTTTGCCCAAGCGGCAACCTTCCGGGAGATGACCTCCAGCAGGGAAATGCGTACGGCGAAGGATTTTAAGGGACTCAAGATCAGGACGTTGGAAAACAACAACCACATCATGCTTTGGAAATCCCTCGGCGCAAATCCCACCCCCATTGCCTTTGGAGAGCTTTACCTCTCCCTGCAACAGGGACTTGTGGAAGCACAGGAGAACCCTCTACGACATCAGTCTGGCGGCCAAATTTGCCGAGGTGCAGAAATATATTATCGACACCCGCCACATCCTCTATCCCAACCTGTTCCTTGTGAACAAGGCGCTGTACGACAGCATGGACGCGGAGGCAAAGACCGCGTTTGACGCCGCCGCGGAAGAAGCCAAGGCTTATGCGGAGCAGCTGATGGAGGAAAGCGCGCAGACAAGCCTTCAGGGCTTAGTGGACGCGGGGCTGATCCATATAGAGATTCCCGCCGACGAGCTTCAAAAAATGGCCGACGCGGCAAGGCCGCCGGTTGAGGGGCTGGTTCGCGCCGGCGTGGGCGACGAGGTTGTGGACATATTCTTCAGCGCGCTGGATCTGATACGTCCCCCCAAAAAGAGGGAAGGCAATCTGCCTTCCCTCTTTTTCGCCGTAAATTGAGCTGGTCAAAGGACAGCCTCCCGGTTATAAATCGTCAGGATACCGCTTTAACAAGCCGTCAATGAGGTTAAGCGCCGCATCGTATTCAAACAACAGGATATTGTTTGAAATGGCCTCAATCACCTCTCCCATTTCTTTATCCCATTTGCAGGCGCGCAGCTCATCCATGGTGCCGTCAATTGTTCTGATATCCATTTGGTCAAGCGCTTGCTTTAATTGCTTAAGCTTGCACCCCGGATATTCTCCCCCGTCCGTAAGCTCACCCTGTCCTGCGGCAGCGTCCACAGCTTCATACGCGGGATTTTGATGGAGAAAATCGCCTATGCTTTGAAGCAGCTTATTCAATTCCTCTATAAAAGCCTCGTTATGAATTTCTATAAACCTGATGTTTTCTTCCTTCCCGGCCTGCTCCAATACCTTGGCCAGGTCGGATAACTTCGCCGCTCCAATGCTTGCGGAAGCGCTTTTCAGCGCATGAACATAGGTAGTATACGCCTTGATTTCCCCCGTCTCCAGGCATCGCTGGATTTCTTTTATGATGCCGCTGCCATCCTTGCAGAAAACGGAGAGGGTTTTTATATAATAATCAATACTCCCACCGGTCATAAAAATACCGGCGTTTACGTCGATACCCTTTATTGCAAAATCCGCTATTTCGGGGGAGGTATCTTCCTCCTTTTGAGTCTCCTGCTTATTCCTTGGTATCCATTTTTCCAGGATGCTGTTTAATTTGGGCATCTCAATCGGTTTAGCCAGGAAATCGTTCATTCCGTTTTGCAAAAACATCTCCTTCATGCCCCGGACAGCATTTGCGGACAAGGCGATAATGGGCAGCTTTTTATAATAGCCGCTTTCATCCTCTATTTCGCGTATTTTTTCGGTTGCCTCGATGCCGTCCATTTCAGGCATCATATGATCCATAAACACTAAGTCATAGTAATTTGTCTTCACCAGCTCAATGGCCTCTGTCCCGCTTTTGCAGACGTCAATATTCATCTTGTAGGGGGACATCAATCCTTCCACAACCTTCAGATTGGTAACAATGTCGTCAACAATCAGAACTCTGGCTGACGGAGCCACAAAACGCGCGGCAATTTCCTTGCTTCCATTGTAATCCACACTGTCAGCCACATCGTTGAGGATATTCGCAATGGAAACGGAATGCGCGGGCATTGCAATTGTTTTTATGTTTTGGGCGGCGACAACCTCTCCGAATTCCGCCAATAAAACCAATTTGGAATCAAGACCAAGCTTTTCAATGGTTCTTCTGGCATTTTCCAACAAGAAAGAGGACACAAATACGAATGGATACGCAAAGCCCTTTAGCTTTTCAAAGAAATCAGATTGATTGCTGACCAGAGTGCAGCTTACGCCTAAATTTTCTACCGAGCGGGCAATGGAGTTGGCGTATATCGTCCGCGTCTCATAAATGAGCACCTGTTTATCCTGGGGATCGTCCACAGACGCAAACTTCCGGTATTCGACGAAGGTTTGGGGGAAGGATACCGTGAATTTGCTTCCCACGTTATACTCGCTTTCAACGGATATATCGCCGCCCATTTCCCGGCAAAGGCTTTTGGCGATTGCAAGGCCCATCCCAGCCCCCTCCACGCCCTTGTTTTTCGCGGCGTCCACCTGAATGAAGTTGCCAAAAATCCTGCCCAGGTCTTTTTCCTTTATGCCGATGCCGCTGTCGGAGATCTCAATTTTCAAGGTAACCGTATTTTCGCCTATCTCACCCTCTACGTTTAATGAAATATATCCCTCCTTTGTATATTTCACGGCATTATTCAAAAGATTCAGCAATATCTGCCGGATTCTCACATCGTCCCCCATAAGCTTATCCGGAATATTACAGTCAATATTTGCCACGAATAATATGGGCTTTTCGGTTATTCTCAGGCGTATAATGCTGATTACGTCATTCATGAGGGAAGCAAATGAATAGCGTACAGGGATAATCTCAAGCTTTCCCGATTCAATCTTGGAAAAATCCAGGATATCATTTATCATAGACAACAGGTTGGCGCCCGCGTGCTTTATGCTCAGCGCATGCTCATATATCTTCGGCGGAATGTGCTCCCGCAAAATGAGCTCGGACATACCGATAATCGCGTTCATCGGTGTGCGTATTTCATGGCTCATAACCGCAATGAAATCGCTTTTAGCCCGGGAGGCTTCTTCCGCTTTTTCTTTTTCATACCTGGATTCAATTGCTTCCAGCCGCAATTCCTGCATCTGATTCAGCTGGAAAACCATCTTTTTAATAGCGATAGACAGGATATCAATTTCATTTTCAGTCTTAATATCCTCGTCTATTTTGCTAAACTCAATATCCAGATCCAGATCCAGTGTACCTCCGGCTATTTTATCGGCACTTTTGGTAATGCTTTTTATGGGGCGGACAATACTTCTTGTTGTGAAAAACAAAATAATCGTCAAAAGAAGCAAGCCCAGTATGCTTGTTGAGATTATGATTTGATTGGATGCGTTGGCATTGCGCCTAAATTCGTCTATAGGCAAATCTACATATACATATAACTGCTCGTTGGCAAAATCAGAGGAGGCCGGGCTAAAATACATCCTTGAGTCTTTGTCAAAAAAGGGCGAATACCCCTCGGAGTGGAATGTGGTATTCTTTTTCATCAGATCCAGGAGTTCCTCGGTGTTTTCAAAGGGCATATCCCAGAGCGTTTTATCAAAGAACTCTTTATTTGGGGAATAGATAATACTTCCCCGGGAGGACAGCAATAAAACTATGCGGGAGCCTTTGATTTGCCTGTCTTCCAGAAACTGAAACATGTCGTCATATGAGATATCAATGCCCACACAACCGATAATCTTGCTATCGCGTTTAATCGGGCTGGCGATGGCTCCGATGGTCACGGCCTCCTGTCCGATTCCGTAATCATAGCGGCTTAAGGTGTCGAAATACAGCCCGCCTGTCCATAGCGGTATCGTATACCACGGCGATAACGCGGGATCATCGAGAACACCGTTGTTTACATTGGATATTTCAAAAATTCTTCCGTCCTCTTTATAATATGATTTTATATACCGTTCATTGGATACGCCCGCCTCCGGCTCAAACGCAAACCAAACGCTTTTGGCGTAAGCCGTAGTCTCAAGAATGGATATCGCCAGCTGTTCCGCCGCCCTGTCGCCGGAAGGGCTGCGCCTGTATTCCGACAGGTTCATGCTGGCCAGCTGCATAAGGCTGGCATAATTATTGAGTTCGATGTTTATCTGCGTTGACGACTCCTCGGCAAGAGCTATGGTGGAGTTCACAGAGAATTGATCGTTTTGAACATATATGATTCTGATAACCGTAACAAGGATCAGCGAAAGAATAACCACAAGCGGAATCAAGCACGCTAAAAGGATGCGGATAAATATAGGTCTTCTGATTTTAAACACAACCTTTCATAGTGTGGGTATCATATGTTAACAAAAGCCCGCAATGAAATAACAGCGATAAACACAGCTGAGATAACATATAAAAAAGGATGTATCTTATGGTGCTTTCCCAGGGTGAGGCATATCAAAATATAAGCGATATACCCTATGGCTACGCCGTTAATGATGCTATTGGTCAAGGGAATAAACAGTATTACCAGCGAAGCCGAAACAGCGTCCTCAAGCTCCGCCCAATCTACATTCTTAAGCATGGGAATCAGGTAAATACCCGCGACGATAAGCGCCGGGGCAATCGCCGCCGAGGGGATGATGGCGAAAAGCCCGGAAAACGGGAGGCAGATTAAAAATAAGACTGCGACAACAAGGGCGGTCAAGCCGGTTCGTCCGCCGGAAGATATTCCCGCCACCGATTCGATATATGTCGTAGTGGTAGTCGTGCCTGTAAGTGAGGAAATAATCCCGCTGGTTGAATCTACAACCAAGGTTTTATCCAGTCTGGACGTGATGCCCTTTGTATTGGCAAACCGGTCGTAATCCTCCTCGTCAAAAATGGGATGCTCCTCCATGCTGATTCCTATAATTGTGCTTACGGAATCGACAACACATGTCAGTGTTACAATCGCGATCATTAAGATGCTCGTCAGGGTCTTTGAGGGGCTTTCAAATAAGGACAAAAGCCCCGGATTTCCAAAAAAGGAAAAAGCGACGTCCTTTATACTAAACAGGGGTGATAGGTCAAATGGCGTTATCTCGCTGATATTCGTGACATTAAGCGGTACACCCACAAATGTAGCGACCAAAATCCCCATCAGCAGGGCGCTGTAGCTTTCACCGGTCTTTTTTTCCAGGGTCATTAAAAAAATGATGACCAAGAGCCCGATCACCGCAATGAGCTGTGTTTGTGAAAAGACGCCGACGAGGCTCGGCACAGCTGAAGAATTCCCGATTATCATGCCCGAGTTCAGCCAGGTATATTGTCCGTTATTTATAATAAAAGACAAAAGGCCCGCGTTCTTGATTCCTATATAGGAAATAAAAAGGCCAATTCCGGAGGCGGTCGCGTATTTAAAGCTTTTGGGGATAGCGTTTACAAAAGGCCGCCTGAATCCCGTAATGTTTAAAACAAAATGAATGACGCCTGAAAGGAATACGATTGCCATCGCTTCCCTCCAGTGATAATGAAGGCCCAGGCATATCGTATAAGTGACAAAGGAATTTGTTCCCATGCCGGGAGCCATGGCATAGGGTACGTTTGCGACCAGGGCCATTAACAAAGTGCCGATTACCGTGGCAATAACTGTCGCGGCAAAGGCGCCCTCGTAGGGCATGCCGGTTTCGGCCACAATGGCCGGATTGACGAATATAATATAGGACATAGTAAAAAAGGTGGTAACTCCGGCCAATAATTCATTGTAAAAGGAGGTATGATATTTTTCTAATTCAAATTTTTTAGATAAGCCCATATCTTTTCCTCCCGCTATTTCCCACGCTTACCTCTGTTTCCGGGAAACGCTTTCAAATGCCTTTTCATATGCAAGGAAAACATTTACTAAATTTGGATCAAAATGTGTTCCGCTGTCGTTTCGGATGATCCTTACCGCTTCCTCATGGGAGAATGCCGGTTTGTATGGGCGCTCATTGGTAAGGGCGTCATACACATCGGCTATAGCCATCAGCCGCCCTTGCAGCGGGATGTTTTCACCGCTGAGCCCCAGGGGATAACCGGTGCCGTTCCATTTTTCATGATGGCTGCCCGCCAGTATTTCGGCGTGATGCAAAAATGTTCTTTCCGTCGTGCTCTCTCCTATTTTTTGGATTACCTTCATCCCGAATACCGTATGATTTTTCATTTCGGCGAATTCTTGTTCGGATAACTTTGAGGGCTTTAGCAATATGTCATCCTTGATCGCTATCTTCCCCACATCATGAAGCTGGGCCGACTGGATAAAGAAGTCAATATCCCAGGAAGAAACCTCCTCCCGGTAAACATTTTGCTTGAGGAGGGCGCCAACCAATATTTTCAAATAACTGGTCGTTCTTTCAATATGTCCCCCGGTAATATCGTCCCTGCACTCCACAAGCTCCGCCATTGTCTTTAAAACCGCGTTTTGCAGCTCCTGCACGGTTTTTGTTTTTTCCTTTACCATTAATTGCAGATTATCGTTATAATTCTTCAGCTCGGTTTTTTGTGATTCCACAAGCAAATGCACCTCTATGCGCTTTGCAAGCAGCGGCGGAGAAAACGGTTTCGCTATGTAATCAATCGCACCCAGGGACAAGCCCTCCAGCTCACTGCCCGGATCGCCCTTCGCCGTTAAGAAAATTACGGGAATGCTTGCCGTCGATTCCTTGCTTTTTATTCTATTAATGACCTCATAACCGTTCATTTCAGGCATTTCAATGTCCAACAATATCAGATCCGGGATTGTTTTTTCCAGGATTTTAAGCAGCTTTTCACCTGAAGGGACGGTGAACACATCATATTTTTCTGAAAGTATATTTTTCCCGATTGTAAGATTCGTAATATTATCATCAACCAATATGATTTTTTTGCGATTGCTTTCCATCACGCCACCCCTGTATGCAGTAAACTTAATACGAAATGTCATAAAACCGATACGCTTGATATAATTCCTGTTTTCATGTATTATCCAAAAGCAGCGGGATCGTCCGGATTACTGGGGAATATACCCCCTTTCCGTATAATTTTTAAGTATCTGATGACGACAAAAACCCCCAAACGACTGGGGGCTTCAAGAAAACAAGTACAATAGAGCAAACCCACACAGAACAGTTGGTTGCTGACGGGCAGTGGCACATTATTTTACTATAAGCTTACGCTAATTATAACAGTTGGCGAATTGCTTGTCAAACGATTTCACCATTAATTTCAGCAATCTGCATAGTAGAAAGGATTGGGGAATTAGGAAATGAGGCATATCTTATACATGGAGATCGCACATCATTTGCTGCTGGATAAGAAGCCGTCCGATTACCTGGGCGGAATACAAAGCCTTCCGGAGTTAAGCAGCTATCCGCTTGAGCTGTTGGGCCGGTTAAAGGATACAAAGCAATCCCCCAAATATCATCCGGAAGGCAGCGTTTGGAATCACACGTTACGGTGCTGAGGGGTATTGCGGCTGGTAATCTGAAGGGATCTTCATGAGAAGCGAAGCGGACATCAGCAAGGCCCACGGCAATATGGGAGGTTCCGGATTAGGCGCTCGTTGTTTTACCCGGGCGGCGGTATTTTTTCACTGAAGCTCCCCCAGTGCCGCCCGGTACAGCTCCCCCTTCTTGTAACCGGTTTCCCGGGCCACCTCCCTGGCGGCCTGGGAGATTCCTGTGCCCTGGCCGGTAAGCGCCTGAACCATACCCACCGCCTGGTTAAAATCCACGGCGCTTTCCGCTTTAGGCGGGGCTCCCTCCACTACCAGGACAAACTCCCCCCGGGGCTGGACGGTTCCCTTTTCATAATAGGCGGCGGCCTCCCCCAAGGTGGTGCGGATTATCTCCTCGTGGAGCTTGGTCAGCTCCCGGGCCAGCGTAATCCTCCGATCCCCCAGCACTGCATTCATATCCCGGAGGGTGGCCAGGAGCTTGTGGGGAGCCTCGTAAAACACCATGGTTCGCTCCTCGTCCCTCAACATCTCCAGATGGGCGAACCGGCTGGATTTCCGGACGCTGAGAAAACCCTCGAAGCAAAACCGGCCTGTGGCAAGGCCGGAAACCGCCACCGCGGCCACCACCGCCGAAGGGCCGGGAACCACCACCGTCTCAATGCCTTGTTCGGCGCACAGGCGCACCAGCTGCTCCCCCGGATCGGAGATGCAGGGCATCCCCGCGTCGGTAATGACGGCGCAGCTCTCTCCGGCCAGCAGGCGGCTTACAATCCTGTCCCCCATCTCCCGCTGGTTGTGTTCGTGGTAGCTGAGCATGGATTTTTGGATTCCGTAGTGGTTGAGAAGCTTGATGCTGACCCGGGTGTCCTCCGCCGCGATAAAATCCACCGCCTCCAGGGTGGCAACGCCCCTGGGGGACATGTCTCCCAGGTTGCCAATGGGAGTTCCCACCAAATAGAGCTTGGACATTCCGCTCACACCTTCCCGTAATTTGCGTAGATCCGCTGCATCTCCGCCGAAATGCCGCCGTTTTCCCGGAGGATCAAGGGGGGATCTATGGTTAAAAAGGGCTTCGCACCCCGTTTTCCCTCCACCAGAAGCAGCCAGGGGGCGCTGTCTGCGCGCTGCTGCACAAAACGGACGCGCTTGGGCTCTATCTTGTTTGCCCGCATAGCGCCCAGCACATCCACCAGCCGCTCGGGAAGCTGGCAAAGGCAGAAGCGCCCGCCGAAGCGAAGCAGCCGGGCCGCGCAGGCGCACACCTCATCCAGGGTGCACAGGGTTTCGTGGCGGGCGATCCGCACCCCCTCCTCCGCACTGAGAAGGCCGGTGCCCTGGGCCTTGTAGGGGGGATTGCAGGTGACCAGATCAACTGTGGGGTAGCCAGGCAGAGCCGTAAGCCCACAGAGATCCGCGTGGAGGGGAACCAGCCTGTCCCCAAGCCCCGACCATTCCGCCGACAGCTTCATCTGGGCCACCGCCTGCTCCTGTACATCCACGGCAAAGGCCTTCCCGGGGGCGCGCCCCCTATCCCGGAACCAAAGCAGCGGAACGATGCCGCAGCCGCTGCACAGATCACAGGCCACATCTTTCTTGCGGGGGGCGGCGAAGTCGGACAGCAAAAAGCTGTCGATACCAAACGTATGCAGGCCGGTGACGCAGATGCTTACATCACCGCCCACCCTTTCCGTATTGTATATAAAGTCCAATGGCATTGACTTCCTTCCCCTGCGCTTAGTCTCCTGACATTTTACATTATTATCGGCTGGAATGCAAATAGCTGGATAAGCTCCGGCCCTTCGGGACTGTACAGCCTCCTCGAATAGTGTTATAATGGGAAAAACAGAAGCGTAATGATAACGCCTTTTGGAATATACGCACGACATGGGCATGTCAAAATTAGCAAGGAAGTGATACCATGACCTCCCGCAAATCCATGCTGCTTATTTTCAACCCCATAGCCGGCAGGGGAGAATTCTCCCAAATGCTCTTTGCAGTTGTTGATAAATTCACAAAAAATGGTTTCGAGGTGACACTGCATCCCACCCAGAACAAACGGGACGCTTATGACGTCGCTTTAGCCCGCGCGCCCTATTTCGACTATCTTGTGTGCTCGGGAGGGGACGGCACATTTAACGAGGTGGCGGACGCCTTGATGCTGCTTCCCGACAAGCCGGTTCTGGGATATATCCCCTCGGGAACCACCAACGACTTCGCAAGCTCCCTGGGCCTGCCGGGAGATATTCTTCTGGCGGCGGACGCCATCTGCCATGGCCAGCCGCAAAGCATAGACATCGGCCAATTCCAGCAGGAGTATTTCTCCTACGTTGCCGCCTTCGGCCTTTTCACCGACGTGTCTTACGGCACCCCCCAGAACATGAAGAATATGCTCGGGCATGCCGCCTATGTGCTGGAGGGCGTGAAGCGGCTTGCAAACGTCAAGCACCACCGCTGCCATATTGTATGCGACGGCGAGGCTCTGAATGGTGATTTCATATTCGGCATGGTTTCCAACTCCATGTCCATCGGCGGCTTTACCCTGTCGCTGGGCGACAATATTGCGCCTGACGACGGTGTTTTTGAGGTTATTCTCCTGCGCAGGATGACCAATGTCGCCCAGCTGGCCCAGGTAATCCCCGCTTTGCTGGGGGCCGGATCCTCCAGCGACCGGCTGGTGGTGCGCACCGCCAGCAAAATATCCCTCTCCTGCGACAAGCCCCTGAACTGGACTTTGGACGGGGAGTTCGGCGGAAGCCACAAGGCTGTGGAAATTCTGGTGCACAGGCAGGTTATCCGCATCCTGACCCCTGCGGTTCAGCCGGAACCCTCGGAGGATTAAACACCACGCCACACCACATAAAAGGATAGCCGGGTTCATCCCTCCGGCTATCCTTTTATTTTTCCCTGTCTTTATTCTAATCCCATTTTAAAATAGTATTACATCATATCAATCCAGATACTCCACCCGAGCACAGCCAACACCAGCTGCACCACAATCAGGGCAATGGCCCCGCCCTTTCCAAACATGCCCTGGGGCGTCCCGGCGGGATCGTTTCCCAGAAGCTTATTCCGGCGATACAGCGCCCGCACGGTAAGGGGTATGGTGACAAAGGAAATCAGGAACGCAAGGCACCCCAGAATCATAAGCAGATTGGCAAGGCCGGAGGGGATATAGTAGTACAACCAGTCCTCCACCACCGGATAAGCCGCCGCCATATAGAGATGGACGCCGGTCATAACAACCACCATCCGATCCAGCTCGTGGAAGGGAGGGATAAACAGCGCCTGCCAGCTCGCCTTCAGACCGCTCCGGAATCCCAGAGACTGGGCCGGGGGCGGGGCTAGGGGAGTCCCCTCCCCTTCCGTGGGGGTCGCCACTGTGGCCGTGCCGCCCGCAGGCACGCCGACCGCCAGAACCGGCTTTTCCGCCTTGGGGTGGAGGCGGCGGTACCGCCGCGCCAGCAAAACCAACGCCGCCCCAACCAGCAGGAAGCCGAGGATATACACTATATTCACCATTACCCAAACGAAACGATCCACCCAGTAGGTGCTGATATCCTCCAGTGTCCGCATAAAACCGGCGGAAATGCGCTGGCTCACGGTGGGATTGGGGATATCCGGCTCCGGCTTCTCGGTATAGACGATCACCTCGTTCAGCGTGAGGTTAACCGTGGCGTAGCTCACCTGGTTGTCCATCACCCGGAGCTGGCTTTCGTACCGCTCCAGCTCGTAGCGCACGCTGGACAGCCGCTGCTCCAGGATGACCATGGCCTCCACGTCCACCGATTTCTCCAGCATAGCCAGCAGCCGTTCCTGTTCGGCCAGCAGCGCTTTTTTATGGGACTCCACATCCACATATTGCAGCGTGACGTCCTCGGCGTTCTCCTGCTTGGACAACACGTTGCCATAGCCCTCTACCTGGCCTAAAAAGCCGCTCAAGCCGGTTTCGGGCACGCGGATGCGCATGGTCAGATACCGCCGCTCCCCCTCCTGGTAATAGGCGGTGTCGCTTTCATAGTACTCTTTCGCCCCCAGAGGGGTGAGGGCAAGCTCCCTCCCGGCGGACATGGCTGTAGCGGATATGCCCGCAGGCTCCAGCTCTTCCAGGGGTTTGATATTTCCCGCGATGTCGGAAAATTCTATGTACCCGCCGACAGCGTCAACAGCCGCGTAAATATTATTGACGCAGCGGTCGTAGTCCTTGCTTTCCATCCGCAGGTGCACGGTGGTGATGATCTTGCGCCGGGAGGAGACGGGCGCCGTGTTCCCGCCTGAGCCGCCGGAGGAAGGCGCTTCAGCATACGCGTCTCTTGCCAGTTCCTCCGCGTCCACCTCCCAGTCATCCCCTCCGCCGTTGGGCGGGTTGTAGCTGTCCTCATCATAGTCCGCGCCGGCTGCCTCGGCGGACTGATAATATGCCTCGGACGCAGCGGTGGAGCTTGCGGACGGTCGCATATCGAAGGTGGCGTGATCAAGGCTGCCGCCGCAGGCGGACAGGGTAATCAAAAGTGCCGCCAAGGGAACCACTCCCCAGCGGAAATAAAATAATCTGTTCTGCATGGCCGGAACCCCCTTGATAATGAAGTAACCCCATTATAGCACAAATCGGCCCCGCCGTATAGTAATTCCGGCTTATAAACCCTTATCCGCCAAAATTAAGTATTGCATAGGCATTCAGGATATGATACAATATGTTGTGTGTTTTTCAGTTCTTTGACAGATATATAGTATCCGCACTAGTGCAAGGAGGAAATTGGAAATGAAGCTTGGCAAAAACGCGATGACGGTGCTGGAAAAGCGTTATGTCTCACGGGACGAGCAGGGAACGCCTACCGAAACGGTTGAGGGACTGTTCCACCGGGTGGCCAACGCGGTGGCGGCGGCTGACCTGGAATTCGACAGCGAGGCGGACGCAGCCAAAACCGCCGCTGTTTTCTATGATATGATGACCAACCTGGAGTTTTTGCCCAACTCCCCCACCCTGATGAACGCGGGCAAGGACTTGGGACAGCTTTCCGCCTGCTTTGTGCTGCCGGTGCAGGACAGCATGGAGGCCATCTTTGAGGCCATCAAGCAGGCCGCCCTTATCCATAAATCCGGCGGCGGCACCGGGTTTTCCTTCTCCCGCCTCCGGGCCCAGGGCAGCACGGTAAAATCCACCGGCGGCGTGGCCAGCGGCCCCATCAGCTTCATGAAGGTATTTAATATGGCCACCGAGGCGGTAAAGCAGGGAGGCACCCGCCGGGGGGCCAACATGGGCATCCTGCGGGTAGACCACCCGGACATTCTGGAATTTATAAACTGCAAGAAGGTAAACACCGATATCACCAACTTTAATATCTCCATCGGCATCACCGAAGCCTTTATGCAGGCGGTGGAGGACGGCGCTTCCTATTCCCTGGTGGATCCCGCCTCCCATGCGGTGGTGGGCGAGCTGGACGCCGGAGAGGTGTTTTCCGAGATTGTACAGGCTGCCTGGAGCAACGGCGAACCGGGCATCATCTTCCTTGACCGCCTTAACCGGGACAATGTGGTGCCGGGCCAGGGCGAAATCGAGAGCACCAACCCCTGCGGCGAACAACCCCTGCTGCCCTACGAATCCTGTAACCTGGGCTCCGTCAACCTGCTGCAAATGCTGTCCGTCTCCAAAAATGGGGAGGTTCGTCTGGATTACCGCAAGCTGGAGCGCACGGTGGGGAACGCGGTTCATTTTCTCGACAATGTGATCGAGGTAAACAAATATCCCCTGGACAAAATTGAGGAAACCACCAAGCTAACCCGAAAAATCGGCCTGGGCGTTATGGGCTTCGCGGACATGCTGCTTAAGCTGGGGATTCCCTACGACTCGGACGAGGGCGTGGAGCTGGGCCGCAGCGTGATGGAGGCCGTCAACCGGTTCGGCCACAACGCCTCCCGGTTACTGGCGGAATCCAGGGGCGCGTTTCCCCTGTTTCAGGAAAGCATCTACGCCGGGGAGCCTCCCCTCCGCAACGCCACCGTCACCACCATTGCCCCTACCGGAACCCTTTCCATTATCGCGGGCTGCTCCTCCGGGGTGGAGCCGGTGTTCGCCTTCGCCTATATCCGCAATATCATGGACAACACCGAGCTGGTGGAGGTAAACCCCATTCTGAAGGACGCGCTGGAGGCCGGGGGCCTCTATTCGGACGCGCTGATGAAGCGTATCATAGCCGAGGGAACCCTGGCCCACATCGAGGAATTGCCCCAAAGCCTTCGCCGGGTGTTTGTCTGCTCCCACGATATCAGCCCCATCTACCACATTAAGATGCAGGCCGCCTTTCAGGAGCATACCGACAACGCGGTGTCCAAAACCGTTAACTTTAAAAGCGATGCCACGGTGGATGACGTGGAGGAGGTTTACCGGCTGGCCTATTCCCTGGGGTGTAAGGGCACCACCATCTACCGGGACGGCAGCCGGGAAGGCCAGACCCTTAACATAGGCAAGGTGACGCGGGATGGCGAAGCCGCCCCCGCCGAGCCGGTGGCCGTAAAGCCCCGCCCCCGCTCCGAGAGTATGCTGGGACTTACCAAGCGGGTAAAAATCGGCTGCGGCAACCTGTATGTCACCGTCAACTACGACGACTTCGGCATCTGCGAGGTATTTACCTCCACCGGGAAGGCAGGCGGCTGCTCCTCCCAGTCCGAGGCCACCGCCCGGCTCGCCTCCATCGCGCTGCGCTCCGGGATTGATGTGGATTACGTCATCAAGCAGATGCGGGGGATCCGCTGCCCCTCCACCATCCGCCAGGGGGGGATGAAGTGCACCTCCTGCCCCGACGCCATCGCCCGGGTCATCCGCGAGGTGGACGATAACCTAAAGCATGGCCGTCTGGCCGTGGCCTCCGACGCCCGGAACCTCCCCTTTAAATTCTGCCCCGAATGCGGGAAGCCCCTGGAAAACGGTGATTCCTTGCAGCAGTGTAAAAAATGTGGCTTTTCCCGCGCCCTGGAGCCAAAGCAAAAGACAGAGGCGTCTGCGCCACCCTCCCCGGGGGGGGCAAAGTGTCCCGAATGCAATGAGATTATGGAGCATGAGGGCGGCTGCGTATCCTGCCGCAACTGCGGGTATTCCAAGTGCAGTTAATATGCTTTACAGGGGGGATTAAGCTTGACCGCGGAAAATTTATCCGCAAGGTTCTGGAAATTTTTCCGGATATTTGGTATACTGTCAGTAATGATGTATACACAGGGAGAAGCTTATGGATGACAGGCGATTTGCAGTTCTGATTGACTCCGACAATATTTCCGCCAAATATATGCGCCAGATTATGGACGAGGTGGCCAATGAGGGCATCGCCACCTACAAACGCATTTACGGCGACTGGACAAGCCCCCAGCTGGGGGCCTGGAAAGATGTGCTGCTGAACAACTCCATCATCCCCATGCAGCAGTACGCCTACACCTCCGGAAAAAACGCCACCGACTCCGCTATGATTATCGATGCCATGGATATCCTCTACTCGGGCAATGTGGAGGGATTTTTCCTGGTATCCAGCGACAGCGACTTTACCCGGCTGGCGTCCCGGCTGCGGGAATCGGGGATGTTCGTAGTGGGAATGGGGGAAAGAAAAACCCCCGCCCCCTTCGTATCCGCCTGTAATAAGTTTAAATACCTGGAGATTCCCGAGGAGGAGCGGAAGCAATCCTCCGACACCCCCGCCAACGGAAGAAAGCACAAGGAGTCCCCGGCTGTAGCCAAAACCGATAAAGAGGAGATTGGCCGCGCCATCATCAAGATTCTGCGGGAAAAATCCGACGAGGACGGCCTGGTGAGCACAGCTGAAATCGGCAGTATTCTCTCCAAGCGCTACCCGGATTTTGATGTGCGGGATTACGGCTATAACAAGCTTACACAGTTTATTCCCTCCTTCCCCATGTTTGAGGTGCAGGTCTACGGACAAACAAACAAGCAGTTTTATGCCAAGCTGACCGGACAGCATGAGTAGAAGGGAACAGGCGTGGCCCGGGCGGGCCACGCCTGTTCCCTTTTATTAGAATTGTCCTTTGATTATATGATTTACCGTAATATTCCTCCTCTGCCCGCATATACTGTTTCGTGGCTTTTTCCTATAAATTAAAAAATGGGATTGACAAAACCCCGATTGTTGCATATACTATATAAGTGCCTGTTAGGGCAACCGGAATAATTAACCGGAAAGCGCGTTATTTTTTATGCTGTAGGGTGTGCGTATGGCACCATAGCCAAGGGGTAAGGCAGAGGTCTGCAAAACCTTTATCCCCAGTTCGAATCTGGGTGGTGCCTCCATAATGAAAACCACGTAGTTATTACGAAAACTACGTGGTTTTTTTGTATTCTTTTTTGCTCATGCACTGTTGCGCAACGTTTTCCATCCTTAATACAAATCTTCTACCCACTGCTTTTCTTTTATTATACCGTTGTTTGCGTGGATTTTTAGAGAGACTTAATAGACCTCTTCGGAAATTAACGATTTGCTAATTCGTAGTTATGTAAGCCGCAAAAGAGAGATACCCGCAAAACCAGAGCAGAAAATACCGACTTATCCCAGCGGTATTATAGCCGGTTAACTTAAAAACGCTAAAGCGTTTTTAAGTCGCGGCGAACGCCGCGCGCCGCCCATATGGCGGCGTTAACCTTGCTGCATAGTCAGTTGCACGCCAAAGGCGTGCCAGCGAGCAAAGCTC
>Ga0153996_1000307_pt1 | contig 22832 bp, 18 predicted proteins | sample TSNC080MetaG_FD_104728 | JGI IMG/M metagenome (GOLD analysis project Ga0153996, IMG submission 104728) | Attine ant fungus gardens microbial communities from North Carolina, USA - TSNC080 MetaG | ecosystem: Host-associated > Fungi > Mycelium > Unclassified | place: USA: North Carolina, Lumber...
AACAAAAAATTGAGGTATTGGAGATAGATAATGTTTTTTTACCCTATATTGAGAATTATGAGGATGTGAATACATATATAGATTTATCAATAAGCATGAAAAATTTGCCAAATAAATATAAAGATATTGCGATATTATTGTTAAAAGGTTGCTCTGATAGTGAAATAGCTGAAGATTTAGGAGTTACACGTCAATATATCAATAGAATTAAGAAAAACATAAAAATTTAATAATTAGATTAACAAGTTAGAGTATCCAGAGAGGCTGAATTTTTCCCCGTGTAAATGTCAATAATCTCCATAACAAAGAAATGGAGGTTGCGAAATGCGCACATCACACATTCATATTATTTCAAGTGTAATGGCCGGATCATCCCATCCTATCTTTCTCAAAAACCCGCATCTTTACATAATTTTTATACAAATTTAAATTAATTAGCACAGATTTAATAAAGCTGTGGTATAATCTTAAATGCGAATATAGAAAAAGGGAAATAAGAGGTTAACAGAGATGAGTTTAACAGATGTAGGTATGATATTTAAGTTCCTGGGCGGCCTGGGAATGTTCCTATATGGAATGGATCTGATGGCCAAGGGACTACAGCAGTCGGCAGGAGGTAAGATGAAGACGCTGCTGGGAGTGCTGACGAATAACCGGCTGATGGGAGTGCTGGCAGGTGCACTTCTGACGGCGGTAATCCAGAGTAGTTCTGCTACCACGGTAATGGTAGTCGGATTTGTAAATGCAGGTCTGATGTCCCTTGCCCAAGCAGTGGGCGTTATTATGGGTGCCAATATCGGTACCACCGTTACCAGCTGGCTGGTTTCCATGAATGAGTGGGCCAGTGCGCTGAAGCCGGAATTCTTCGCGCCCCTGCTGTTAGGCATCGGAGCGCTGCTGTTGATGTTCAGTAAAAAAGAGCGGAAGAAGATGGCCGGAGAGATCCTGGTCGGTTTTGGAATCCTGTTCATCGGCCTCAGCTTCATGTCCGATGCGATTTCTCTTTATAAGGATGCTCCGATTTTCTCCGATGCCTTCCAATTTATCGGAAAATACCCAGTTCTGGGAATCCTTGTGGGTACAGTAGTAACCGGTATCATCCAGAGCTCCTCTGCATCGGTAGGTATCTTGCAGACCTTGGCGATGAATGGCGTGGTGAACTGGAATGCCGCCGTATTTATTACACTGGGTCAGAATATCGGTACCTGCGTTACGGCCCTGATTGCAAGTGCCGGCGCACACCGGAATGCAAAGCGGGCAGCGGTGATTCATCTTTTGTTTAATGTAATCGGGGCGATTATCTTCGGCATCATAGGAGTGGTGGTATTCTCGGTCTATCCGGCCTTTGGCAGTACATCGATTAATAGTGTGGAAATTTCCATATTCCATACCGTGTTCAATGTGGTCAACACCGTGATTCTCTTCCCGTTTGCAAACAAGCTGGTATCTCTGGCAGAGAAAATCCTGCCTCCCAGTTACGAAGAGCAGCAGGATCCGGTACAGGCGGTGCAGCAGCGTTTGGCAGAATATCGGGTAGAGACCCCGACTTTTGCTTTGGAGGCAGCGACGCATGAAGTGCTGGCGATGGGAGCGATCTGTCTGGATAACACCCAGATGGCATTGAAGGCCTTGGGGGATATGGATGAAGACGCAGCGAATACGGTCCTAAAGAATGAGCAGGTGATTGATGAGCTGGACAAGATCCTTACGGATTTCCTGGTAAGGGTCAATGGTCTGTCTCTGAATGAGAAGCAGGCTCTGCAGCTGCGAAATCTGATGTACACGATTAATGACCTGGAGCGTATCGGCGACCATGCGGAGAACCTGGCAGAGTTAGCGCAGGTCCGTACACGAAATAACGTGGCTTTCTCTTCGGAGGCGCTGCAGCAGCTGAAGCAGATGGGAGATACGGTTATGGAGGCACTGGAGAATGCTTTCCTGGCCCGTTCTCAAACCTCCCCTCAGAATATCAAGCTGGTAAATGAATTAGAAGATAAGGTAGACGCTTTTGAGGAACAGTTCCGCGAAGATCATATCGACCGGCTGAACAGAGGGGAATGCACCACTGCGGCAGGTGTGCTTTTCCTGGATGCGCTGGCGAATCTGGAGCGTATCTGTGACCATGCGGAGAATGTCGCCGGCTATGTGGAGGCGGAAAATCAGCCCGCTAAGCAAAAGGCCATTGCAGAAGTGGAAAACATGGGATAAAGGCAAGATAATGGGTAGACTTGCCTGAGTAGTCGAACTACATGAAAAAGAATGATAAAAATATACAAATCCTCGTGAAAAATACTTGCACAAAAATTGAAAGCATGATACAATCACTACACGAGTAATTGCGGAGGTAATACAAATGGATATTAAAGCACTCACAGACTGTGAAGTAGTAGTAATGAAATGTATCTGGGATACAGATCATGACATGGCTCTGCCGGAGATCCTGGACAAGGTGAATGGAAAGTACGGTAAGAGCTGGAAGCCCCAGACTGTGTCGACTTTTTTGACACGTTTGGTGAAGAAGGATTTTCTGGACATGTACCGTCAGGGACGTGCCTTCCTGTACCATCCTCTGGTCGATGAGCTGGATTATGGCGTAGGAGAAATCCAGAAGTGCGCAGAACTCTGGTCGAATAACAGTCCGGATGTATTCTTAAGCGCATTAAATAAGAACCGGAAGCTGAAGAGGAATGAAATCGAGAAAATTCAAGCGTTGATCGATGAATTGGATTAATGTAGTATTCTTTGCAGTGGTTCTTACAAGCATCACTGGCAGCTGTGCGATGGCACTGTGGGCGGTTTTTCGTTCCGCGCTGTCGCGCAGAGGCATAGAACTGGTCTATTTCTTTTTGAAAGTGGTACTGGTCCTGTACTTGGTGCCGTTTGTGTATGGGTTGACAGTGCTGAAGGAAGATGCAAGAACTGAAAAGGGATTGCATATGTGGACTGCACCGGAACTTTCTCCGTTCTTCGAGAGTTTCGGAACTCTTTGGCTGGCGGCGGCAGTGGTCATTGTTCTATACCGTATACCGGAATTTGTTAAGATCTTTCGTCTGCGTAAGGGCGATGTGCCCGTTGAGCAGGAAGGTGCGGAACAGTTTTTACGGGAGGTATGTGCCGATCTTGGGATTAAGAGAAAGGTGCGCATTTATAGTAACGATCTTTGTGGCTGCCCGGTGTTAACGGGATTACTGCGTCCCACTATATTGCTGCCATATAATACCCTCTCGAATGACGAACTTCGGATGATATTTTACCATGAGTTGACCCATTACCGAAAACATGAGTTGTGGTTTAAATATGCCTGCGAGTGTGTGAAGATTTTTCACTGGTTTAACCCTCTCGTTTATTGCCTGCTATCGGTATATACAGACTGGAGTGAAAGCAACTGTGATCTGCTGACCTGCCAGGCAGGTGCGAAGTATTTTAACTGCAGGCAGTACTTCGCGATGCTACTGACGTTTTCTAGAACGGAAGAGGGAAGAGTGGGCTATCTGAACTCCTATCTGTTTGGAAATAAAACTGAGCTACAGAGGAGGATTGAAAGGATGAAGATTTATAAGAAGAGAAAATTTAGCAGGGCCGTGATGTCGATGTTTACAGGATTGTTCCTACTGGGCAGCAGCGTTCCGGCTTATGCCATTAGCGCAACCGTAACATCGACGTATGAAACGGTGGTAGATAGCTCGTTGGAGACGATGTTTGACGATGGGGTAGACGTGAATGAAATACCGGAAACAGAGGCAGAGGGGGTAATTGGAGATTTTGAAATCCAACTTAGCCCGGAAGAGTTATTAGCGCTTCGTACGCCGGTGGATTATGGTGACAGCCCATTGCTTAGAAGTTCTTCCTATATGAATATTAATTGGACGTTAAAGGCTGGCCGTGTAAGAGCATCAAAAGATTTGTACACATACGCAGGAAACGCGGTGCGTTTTTCCATAAGTGTTAGTGGATTGGGACAGGTTGGTGTAGTATATCCGGATGGGGTTTATCATTGTGTGCAGGTTAATAACGCTGTCGCAAGCAGAAATTATATTGTCCCCACTACCGGTTATTATTTCTTGTATGTAAGGAACCTGGACAGCAAATCTGTTAAGTTTGCAGGACCTTATTGGAACTAGGGGATTCTCCATCTATTTATTAAGATTTTGATTTTACCTGGATTTTTCTACTCATATCTCGGTCCACCGGGAGAAGTTTTGAAGACCATACAGCAGATCTCCCAAGGATTATAGCCCAGGTTGTATGACTTTTCAAACTATACGAACAGTAAAAAACGACGGTTTTCCAAAGGAAGCAAACGGAAAACTAAACAGCAAACAACAAAGGGGAAGTGAAAAACAATGCTAATCAATATACCTTATTTCAAGGATATTACTGAGATGCAAAAGGTTTTAGAAAAGTTATTAATGGAGTATTTGAAAATAGATTTTTGCCCTTATATCGAAATTGTTCATGATTACGAAAAGATAAAGCTTCACATGGATAGCATTGTCTATATGGAGAAATGTATGCGGGTAACCGAAATCCACACAGTGGATGGAAAGGTGTACCGCTGCTATCGGCCAATGCATAAGTTTGAAGAAATTTTGCCATCTTCTATGTTTTACCGGATTAGCTGTAGCGCAATTATCAACTGGAGATTCCTGTACCAGACCAGAGCCTATCGTGCGACTTTGCGATGGAACACGCAGGAGCAGGAGTTGGCTATGAGCCCGAAGAATTATAAGTGGGTTAAGGCGGAGTGCATTCGCCGAAACGGTAACGCAGGACACTAAAACCACTACACGCCTGCGTTACCCACACCACTATATGACCCTTCTTATAAAAGAATCGGGCCGGCGTGAAATTCGTCCGGTAAAGCAATTCGGTACTTGCTCCAGACCATTTGGCTAAAAATGTCGGCGGCCAGATGGTCCGCGGCGAGTCGGTCGTCTCTGTCGTCGGCAACCTTTGCCAGCAGCGGCAGGGACGACCTTTTTTTAATCTCATGCAATACTTCGGTCTCCTGGCGGAAGCCCAGGAGACGGACAAAGGGAAGAGGAGACGCTTCCTTTTTTACATGCAATAACAGGTGCAGCAGAGCACGCTGGATATGGGTCCGTGTAACTTGCCTGGTTTTAATCAGATCCGCAAATTGGGAGAAGCTCTGATATTGGCTCCGGTAGCGCAGGATGCGGGCAGCAAGTTCCGGCGTTACATCGGCATGGGTAAGCATTTCTTCCACCGTAAGAGTACGAAGCCGGTAGAATAGCAAAGTCGTAAAGTCGTCGGCATCCAAAGAATAATCCAGTAGGTCAAGGGCAAAATCCGGCAGCTGTGCGCGCAGAACCTCCTCATCCCCGGCGGCCACGGCTTTGCGAATCACGCTGGCAGACTGGTGGTAGCCTTCGCCTTTCCGCGCAAGTTCATGGGGGACGATGGGAGAGGAAAGGCGCAGAAGTGCCTTGCGGTATTCTACGGCCAGAATATTATTCGGCTGCTTCAGTACGTCCTGCGCATCGGCCAGCAGGGTCTGGACTGCCAGATTGCGGGCTGCCGGAAAGCTGCTGCCATTTTGCAGTGCCATATGCAGAATGGTCTTATACTCGGGGGGTTCCTCGACGGTAAGGGCGGCAATTTTCTGTAAAAGCGCCGGGTTTGGACACTCGCAGCCATAGACCAGGTCGGTAATGCAATTCAACTGATCTAAAATGGATACCGCCCCATGGGCAAAGCGTTCCGCGCTGCCGGTAGCATAGAAGACCGGCAGTTCCAATACTACGTCGGCGCCGGCCAGAAGGGCCATGCGGGTCCTGCGGTATTTGTCCACCATGGCAGGGAGTCCCCGCTGCACGAAATTGCCGCTCATAATGACGACGATGGCGTCGGCACCTGTCATGGATTTCGCTGTGTCGAGATGATATTGGTGTCCCTGGTGGAAGGGATTATATTCTGTAATTAAGCCTGTGATATTCATATAGGAACTCCTCGCTTATGTATAAGAAATGAATGTATCAAATGTAGGTCGACTCTTAGTTGCTATAGTATATGTGATAGGTTGAAAAAAGTCCCGGCTGTTATCCTGGGCGCAGTAAAAAATTAAGTAATATTTTGTGTGTATTGTACCATGTGGGACAGGGAAATTCAAGAATGGGGAGAGCTGTCATGCTCCCCCCACGAAATATTTTCCTATTTCTTATACAAAATCCGGATTGAGTTTAAAATGCACAGCATTGCCACTCCGGTATCGGCGAAGACGGCCAGCCACATGGAGGCGAAGCCGCACAGGCCCAGGATCATGACGATGATTTTGATGGCCAGGGCGAAGACCACATTCTGCGCGGCAATCCGGCTGGTGGCCCTTGCAATCTGCAGGGACTGAGGGATCGCTTCTACGCTGGAGGTCATAAATACGACGTCGGCAGCTTCGATAGCCGCATCGGCACCGCTGCCCATAGCAGCGCCCACATCGGCGCCGGCCAGTACGGGTGCATCGTTAATACCATCACCTATGAACATAACGGCTCCGTACTTCTCACGGATTCTGCCAAGCTCTGCCAGCTTATCCTGGGGGAGCAGCCGGGCGTGTACCTCTTCAATTCCGGTTTCAGCGGCCACAGCCGTTGCATTGTCTTCGGCATCGCCGGTCAGCATCGCCGTTTTGATGCCCAGTGCTTTGAGCTGCCGGATGGCTGCCGGGGCATCGTGCTTGATCGTGTCGGCAATGATCAGGTGTCCGGCAAATATACCGTCTATGGCCACCATGACTTCCGCACCAAAGGGCTGGCCGCGGTCGGATTTCAGAGAAACGTTAAATTGTTCCATCAGCTTCCGGTTACCGCATAGGATCTGTTTCCCGCCGACCATTGCCCGGATACCGTGTCCGGCAATCTCCTCCAGGCTTTCGGGCTCTAGCAGTGTAAGCCCTTTGGCATTAGCCGCCGATACAATGCTGACCCCAATGGGATGAGTAGAGCGCTGCTCACAGCCGGCGCAAAGGGCTAGCAGCTCTTCACTGGTATAGGGCGGCTGGGGAACGATCTCCTGCAGCACAAAGTTGCCTTCGGTAATGGTTCCGGTCTTATCCATTACAACGGCCTTAATCTTGCTGATGGATTCCAGGGACAGGCCGCCCTTGAAGAGAATTCCCTTCCGGGAGCCGGAACCAATGCCGGAGAAAAAGGCCAGAGGGACGCTTAGCACCAGGGCACAGGGACAGCTCATAACCAGGAAGGAGAGGGCAGTATATACCCAGTAATTCCAGTCGCCGGTAATCAGGGACGGCAGGATTGCTGTTCCCAATGCCAGCAGTACGACGACGGGTGTGTATACTCTGGAAAAGCGGGTAATAAAGCGGTCAATTTTGGGTTTGCCGGCCGCTGCATTTTCTACGGAATTCAGAATCCGTGTAACCATGGATTCTGAAAGGGGCTTCTCTACGCGGATTTTTAGCTGACCGGAGGTGTTCACACAGCCGGAAGTCACGGATGTGCCCGGCTCTGCCTTCACCGGAACCGGTTCGCCGGTAATCGGCGAGGTGTCGATCCGGCTTTCTCCGTCGGTTACCACGCCGTCCAGAGGGATCCGGTCACCGGGACGGACCAGGAGAAGATCGCCCGGCCGTGCGTCCTGAGCTGCAATTACGAGAATTTCTCCGCCGCGAAGCAGGTTAACAGTCTCGGGCCGCATATCGACGGCACTCATGATCTGGCTGCGGCTCTTCTCTACAGCCCGGTGCTCGAAATATTCTCCTACCCGGAAGAAGAGCATAACGCCGACCGCTTCTGGGAAATTCCCGATGGCAAATGCCCCCAGTGTGGCGATGCTCATTAAAAAGTTTTCATCAAAGATCTGGCCCTTCAGCAGATTCCGCAGGGCACGCAGGACGATTCCGGAACCCAGGATCAGATAAGCAGCGACCTGTACCGCCGCGTAACTCCAGGAATCCGGCAGCAAATGCTCCAGCAAAATTCCGATGACAAACAAAGCAGCACCGGAGAGAATGGCAAGCAGGGATTTTGCGTCTTCGGAAAGTCCCCGTACAGGCTCTGGTTTCACGGGGGCCGCATCTTTTTCGCGGACCAGGACATCTGGTTCGATGGAAGTGCAGATGATCTGGATCTGAGGCAGGTAGGCAGCCGGAGACGGAGCCTCCAGCACCAGCTGCTTCGTAGCAAAGGTCAGGGCAGCATAACGCACCCCTGGCAACGCGGAAATCTTCTGCTCCATCTTAGCGGCACAATTGGCACAGCCCAGATTATCTATCAGAAATACCTTGCGGTCGGCGGGATCGCCGGTGTAGGCGGCTGCCGTCTCCTGATGAGGGGCCGTACACCCGCCGATACCTTTTTCGTGGTAATGGTGCTCTTGATGGTGTTTATGTTCTTGGTAATGTGTATGTTCTTGGGATTTCATAAGCGCCTCCTTGGGTTGTCTTTATATGTGAATAAGTGTTCATATATACATTAAAGCATAATGGAAAGCAGTTGTCAATAGTTTTTTATATAAAGCAGAGCGGCAGGAGTACGTCATCGGCCGCACTGCTTTAACGGAGTTTTTCTGAGGTTAGGAGAACAGGAGTTTTTTGGAGAGACGTGGTTTTTGGTTGACAAGGGCTGCCCGTCACTGGTAATATAATGAGATAAGGTTAGCAGACTGGCTGTCTTGGGAGGGATATTGATGAAGTTTACGAAAATGCATGGAATCGGAAATGATTACGTATATGTGAATTGTTTTGAGGAGGAGCTGGCATTGGATCCAGGACGCCTGGCGGAGCTGGTAAGTGACCGCCATTTTGGTATTGGCTCCGACGGACTGATTCTGATCAAACCTTCCGACGTGGCGGATTTTTGCATGGATATCTATAACTCAGACGGTTCCCGTGCCGCCATGTGCGGCAATGGAATCCGCTGTGTTGCAAAGTATGTATATGATCACGGCATGACGAATATGACCACGATTCGCGTGGAGACCCTGTCCGGCATTAAGGAGATTGATATGACGGTGAAGGATGGTAAGGTTAAGCTGGCGAATGTGGATATGGGAGTTCCGGTACTGCTCAGCCAGGGCGGGGATATTACCTTGACGCAGGAAGAGCGGGATCATATCGCCGACAGCCAGATTTGGGAGATTTTAGAGGCGGGCGGCAAGGAAGTAGAGCTGGTTCACATTTCCATGGGGAACCCACATGCAGTGATTTTCGTGGAGGATGTAGACGCCGTGGATATAGAGGCCCTGGGGCCTGCGGTTGAGCGTCACCCCCGTTTTTCGGATCGTACCAATGTAGAATTTGTACAGGTGACGGATCGGAAGCATGTGAAGATGCGCGTATGGGAACGGGGCTCGGCCGAGACAATGGCTTGCGGTACGGGCGCTTGTGCAGTGGCGGTGGCCAGTGTGCTGGCCGGTTATACGGAGGAGCAGATGGATGTGCGTCTGCTGGGTGGCAGCCTTCATATTGAATGGGATAGGGAGAATGCCCATGTGGAAATGTGTGGACCGGCCACGGAAGTTTTTACCGGTGAGTTTCATGTATAGAGGAGTTATATGCTGTCGATAGAAGAATTTGGCGAGATATTAGATGAACTCTCCGGCGGGATGCCGGAGGATTTCTTCCGGGAACTGAATGGGGGAGTTCTTTTGATGGAACATGCGAAGCTCCATCCGGCTAGTGCCAGACAGGATTTGTGGATTATGGGGGAGTATAGTGTCAGCCGTTCCATGGGTCGTACGATCTATATTTATTATGGATCGTTTGCCCGGGTGTACGGGTATCTACCGGAGCAGGCCCTGCGCCGCCGTGTCCGGAAGACCCTGGTTCATGAGTTCCGTCACCATCTGGAATCCCTGGCAGGCGAACGGGATCTGGAGGTAGAGGATGCGGTGGCCCTGGCACGATATCGGAGACATCTTGTGGAAGCAGCAGAACATTCAAATATTAATCTACAACAAAATTTTTAAAAGAAAACCTTGACAATAACTTAAAAAAAGAATATGATAGACGATCATAAGCAAATATAAGAAAGTGTGAAGAACCAGACTTTGTGTCCAATGGAAAACGACAGGAATAGGATGTCACCGACTGAGAGCATCCTTGGCAGACCGGACACAGGGAACACTGGGGAGCAGGCGTTCTGAACAGCTGTCAATCTGACACGAAGTAGGTTCGCCCGGTAGCTGCCGTTACAGCATAAGAGGAGGCGAGAGCCTCAAGGCGGGTGGTACCGCGGATTTTTATAATTCGTCCCGGAATGTGCAGTGGCATATTCCGGGTCTTTTTCATCTTATAGGAAATTGCTTCCTATAAGATGAAAAACCCTCCGGGGGATGCGCGCTCGCGCAAGATGAAATTTGTCGCAGGCGACCGCGCTCGGCGCGAGAATGCGCCAAAGCGCATTCTTTTTTAGATTAAAAAAGCAGAAAGGATGGTGCATAGGATGCAGGAAATACAAAAGGTTACCGGTAAATACCAGAGGCATGGGGTTTCTATAAGAGAGGTTTTGGAAGGCAATTTGGAAGGGAAGGATATCCGGATGAATGGTGTGGCGCACAGCATCCGTCCGATGGGTGAAATGACTTTTCTGATCCTGCGGAAGGCAGAAGGTCTGGTGCAGTGCGTTTGTGAGCAGTCGTCTCTGTCGATTGTGGGATTAAAGGAGGAATCTGCGGTAGAGTTAACGGGAACCGTGACAGCCGAAGCAAGAGCACCTCATGGCTTCGAACTTCGGTTAAACGCGCTGCGGATTCTGTCGGAACCGGCAGAACCAATGCCCTTGACTATTAACAAGTGGAAGATGAATACTTCGTTAGAGGCAAAGATGGCCTATCGTCCGGTCAGCCTTCGAAATCCAAAGGAGCGGGCCAAGTTTAAAATCCAGGAAGGCATTGCCAGAGCTTTTCGGGATTATCTGCAGCAGGGGGGATTTACCGAAATCCGTACGCCCAAGATTGTGGCGAAGAATGCGGAGGGCGGTGCCAATATTTTTAAGCTGGACTATTTTCACAAGCCGGCGGCCCTGGCACAGAGTCCTCAATTCTATAAGCAGACCATGGTTGGGGTCTTTGACCGGGTGTTTGAGGTGGCTCCCGTATTCCGCGCGGAAAAGCATAACACAAAGCGGCATTTGAACGAGTATACCAGCATGGATTTGGAAATGGGATATATTGAGAGCTTTCAGGATATTATGGAGGTCGAGACGGGATTTTTACAGGCGATGGTTCACCTGCTGGAGACGGAGTATGAGAAGGAGTTAAAGCTGCTGGAGGTGAAGCTGCCGAAGGTGGAGGAGATTCCCTGCGTGACATTTGCAGAGGCCAAGCGGCTGGTGTCGGAGGCTTATGACCGGGTAATTCGGAATCCCTATGATCTGGAGCCGGAGGAGGAGCAGCTGATCGGACGTTTTTTTCAGGAACGGTACGATGCGGATTTTGTATTCGTAACCCATTATCCCTCCAGGAAGCGCCCTTTCTATGCAATGGACGATCCGGCGGACACCAGCGTAACGCTGAGCTTTGATCTCCTGTTCCGGGGATTGGAGATTACGACAGGAGGACAGCGGATTCACGAGCTCTCCATGCTGCAGGAGAAGCTGACAGCCAGAGGAATGCAGGAAGAGGGGCTGGAGTCTTATCTGATGATTTTCCGTCATGGAATGCCGCCGCATGGGGGCCTTGGAATCGGATTGGAGCGATTGACGATGCAGCTGCTGGCGGAGGAGAATGTACGGGAGACGACACTGTTTCCCAGAGATCTGAGCCGGCTGGAACCATAAGGGAAAAGGAGATGTGCAGATGAGTGAGAAGATCACAGAACAAACCATAGAAGCCATAAGCATTCTGGCGAAGCTGACGTTGTCAGAGGAGGAGAAGCAGCAAGCAATGGCAGATATGGAAGCCATGCTGCAGTATATTGACCAGCTGAACGATCTGGATACGGAAGGCGTGGAACCGATGTCACATGTATTTCCGGTCTGTAATGTATACCGGGAGGATGAGGTGCAGGAGTTTGGCAGCCGGGAAGGAATTCTTAAAAATGCGCCGGCGGTGAAAAACGATAGCTTTCAGGTGCCGAAGACAATTGACTAGGAGGATGGTATGAGTATCGAAAAATGGACAGCGGTGCAGCTGGCAGATCAAATAAAGGCCCGGAAAATTTCAGTTATGGAGGCTGTAGAGGCCGCCTTGGAGCAAATCCGGGAGAAGGAGCAGGTCCTTCACAGTTATATTACCGTAGAGGAAGAATACGTGAGGGCGCAGGCGAAGCAGGTGCAAAAGCAGATCGAGGCCGGCGTGCTGACCGGCTCTCTGGCCGGTGTGCCGATGGCCGTGAAGGATAATATCTGTACGAAGGATTTAAAAACCACCTGCGGATCGAAGATCCTGTACAATTTTGTGCCTCCCTATGATGCGGAGGCCGTATGCCGTCTGAAGCAGGCCGGTGCCGTAATTCTGGGCAAGACCAACATGGACGAATTTGCCATGGGCAGCACGACCGAGACATCCGCCTTTGGCGTTACCAGGAATCCGTGGAATCCGGAGCATGTACCCGGCGGCTCTTCCGGCGGTTCCTGTGCGGCAGTGGCAGCGGGAGAATGCTTTGCCGCCCTGGGATCGGATACCGGCGGTTCAATCCGGCAGCCCAGTTCCTTCTGCGGTGTGACTGGTTTGAAGCCGACTTATGGGACGGTATCCCGCTTCGGGCTGGTGGCCTATGGCTCATCCCTGGATCAGGTTGGTCCGGTGGCCAAAGATGTGACCGATTGTGCCGTGATCCTGCAGGCCATTGCTGCCCATGACGCGAAGGACAGCACGTCGATCCGGCGGGATTCCTATGATTTTACCAGCTGCCTGGAGCAGGATGTCAAAGGTCTGCGGATTGGCATTCCCAGGGACTATTTTGGATCGGGACTGAATCCGGAAGTAGGGAAAGCCGTGTTGGAAGCCGCCCATGTTCTGGAGAAGCAGGGAGCGGTTCTGGAAGAATTTGATCTGGGGCTGGTAGAATATGCGATTCCGGCATATTATGTAATTGCGTCTGCGGAGGCCAGCTCTAACCTGGCCCGCTTTGATGGAATCAAATACGGGTACCGTACGGAAGCTTATGATACTTTGCATGAGCTATATAAAAAGACCCGCTCGGAGGGCTTTGGAGCGGAGGCCAAGAGGCGCATTATGCTAGGCTCCTTTGTCTTAAGCTCCGGCTATTATGACGCTTATTATCTGAAGGCATTGAAAACGAAGGCATTGATTAAGCAGGAGTTTGATAAGGCTTTTGCGCGATATGATGTGATCCTGGGGCCTGCGGCTCCGGCGACGGCCCCTCGGCTGGGTGAGAGTCTGCAGGATCCGATCCGGATGTATCTGGGGGATATTTATACGGTGGCAGTAAATCTGGCAGGTCTTCCAGGCATCAGTGTTCCCTGCGGCCAGGATTCCCAGGGGCTTCCCATTGGACTGCAGCTGATCGGAGATTGCTTCCAGGAAGGGAAGATTATCCGTGCCGCCCACTGTTACGAGCAGGCATATCGATTGCATATCCCTTCGCAGGCAGAAAGACAGGAGGAGAGAAGATGAAGCAATATGAGACCGTCATTGGACTGGAAGTCCATGTGGAGCTGGCGACGAAGACGAAGATCTTCTGTTCCTGCAGTGCAGAATTTGGAGGAGAACCGAATACGCATACCTGTCCGGTCTGCACCGGTATGCCGGGCGCCCTCCCGGTATTGAACCGGAAGGTAGTAGAGTACGCCGTTGCCGTGGGTCTGGCCGCCAATTGTGAGATTACCCGCTATGGGAAATTTGACCGTAAGAATTATTTCTATCCGGATAATCCTCAGAACTACCAGATTTCTCAGCTATACCTTCCAATCTGCCGGAATGGTTATGTGGAAATTTCCACAGGTGCCGGAACGAAGCGGATCCGGATTCACGAAATTCATATGGAAGAGGATGCAGGAAAGCTGATCCATGACGAATGGGAGGACAGCTCGCTGGTGGATTATAACCGAAGCGGAGTGCCGCTGATCGAAATTGTCTCCGAGCCGGATATGCGTTCCGCCGAAGAGGTAATTGCTTATCTGGAAAAATTGCGTTTGATGATTCAGTATCTGGGAGCATCCGACTGTAAGTTAAATGAAGGGTCTATGAGAGCCGATGTAAACCTGTCGGTACGGGAGGCCGGAGCCGGTGAATTTGGTACGAGAACGGAAATGAAGAACCTGAATTCCTTTAAGGCGATTACCCGGGCAATTGAGACGGAGCGTGCCCGTCAGATCGAACTGCGGGAGGCCGGCCGGCCGGTAGAGCAGGAGACCAGACGCTGGGATGATAATAAGGAATATTCTTATGCAATGCGCTCCAAGGAAGATGCGAAGGATTACCGTTATTTTCCGGAGCCGGATCTGGTGCCCGTCGTCATCGAGGAGGACTGGCTGGAGGAAATTCGGGCGCGGCAGCCAGAGCTTCGGGATGAGAAGATGGAGCGGTACCGGAGGGAATATCCGATACCGGCGTATGATATTGAGATTTTAACCGGCTCCAAACATATGGCAGATTTGTTTGAAGAAACGATTGCCATTTATCCAAAACCGAAGGAAGTGTCTAACTGGCTCATGGTAGAAACCCTGCGCTTACTAAAGGAATATGGCCAGGATCCGGAAGAAATTCATTTTTCAGCAAAATCACTTGCGGACTTGCTAGAATTAATCGACTGTGGTAAAATAAACAGGTCGACGGCAAAAGAGGTATTTGAAAAGGTGTTTGCCGAAGACATTGACCCTGCAGCCTATGTCAGAGAGCATGGCCTGGGTATGGTGAGTGATGAAGGACTTCTCAAGGAGACCGTTGAACGCATTCTGAAGGAAAATCCGCAGTCGGTTGAGGACTACCGGAGCGGTAAGCAGAAGGCACTTGGCTTCCTGGTGGGACAGACAATGAAAGCAATGCGGGGGAAGGCAGACCCTGTACGGGTGAATGCGATCTTAACAAAATTGTTATAAATACGTAAGCTTTACCTGATTGCCCTTTTTGCACCAATCCGGTATGATATTAATGTACAAAAGACATCATTTTCTCGGCAGAATCGAGACGGAAAGGATGTCATGGGATGGGCAGAAGGAGAAGTCGGCGTAATAAACTGATTTTTATTACGGTGGAAGTAATGGCCTTATTCGTGGTGGCTGCTGTGGCTTTTGGGTTCTTTTATGCGAAGAATCTTTGGGACAAAGTAGAGACTGCGGGTTTTGATGCGGCGGAGGTCGTAACAAATGTAGACCTGGATCAACAGGTACAGAAGGTAAGCGAAACGTATACTACAATTGCCGTGTTTGGGATCGATGCCAGAGATAAGGAAACCTTGTCGAAGGAGGCTCTCTCCGATACGAATATTCTGGTCTGTATCAATAATGATACCAAGGAAATACGTCTGATCTCAATCTACCGGGATTTTTATGTAGAAGATACCAAAGGGGATCACTCTAAGCTGACCGAAGTCTATTACCAATATGGAGCGTTGGAACAGATCAATACGATCAATAAAAATCTGGATCTGAATGTTAAGCAATATGTGACGGTGAATTGGAAGGCGGTGGCAGATGCGGTTGATCTGCTGGGCGGCCTGGATATTTCATTAACCGTGCAGGAAGCAAAAGGAATTAACCGGTATGTGGACGAGGTAATCGAAGCTACTGGTATTTCTTCCGGATATATTCCGCCAGAGGAAGGCGTACAGCATTTGGACGGTGTTCAGACCGTGACGTATTGCCGTCTGCGGAATACGGCAGGCAGTGATTATAAGCGGACGGAGAGACAGCGGGAGGTGCTGGAGCTGATGCTTGAAAAGGCAAAAGCGGCGGACGTTTCACAGCTTGCCCAGATCTGTAACACGGTCTTCCCGGGAATTTCGACGAATCTAAAGCTGTCCGATCTCGTTTCGATGGCTGGAGACGCCGGCCGGTATACCATTCGTGACACGGCCGGGTTTCCTTTTCAGAAGGAGGACCGAAGCGGCGGCGGAAAGGATTATGTCTATTCCCTTGATCTGGAGGAGGATGTAAAGGAGCTCCATTCCATCCTGTACGATAATCAGGAGTATACCGTATCATCAACGGTTAAGCGGTTAAGTAAGGAAATGAAAGATAAATTTGGCGATTAGCGGAGAGGATCTGCTGACCTGAGAGTTGGAGGAACGACAGCATATGAGCAACAATTTACAAAAGGACGAAAAGGGCGCGCAGCGGAGAAAGCACGGAAGACAGGCCAGAGAGGCCGCAAAAAAGAAGAAAAAGAAGATGGTCACGCTGGTAGTGGTAGAAGTGATAATTCTTCTAATCGTGGCCGGCGGAGCGTTCGCTTATTTCTATGTGCAGAATCTGTGGGATAAAACTGAGGCTGCAGATTTTAGGAAAGAAGATATTGCAACGAATCCGGACCTTCCCGATTCCGTAAAAGAAAGGACCAAGGGCTATCGGACGATTTTGTTCTTTGGTGTGGATGCCCGAAACAATACGGATCTGATTAAGAACGCCAATGCAGACACGGATATTATCTGCACGATTAATGAGGACACCGGTGAGATTAAGCTGGTATCCATTCTCCGCGATACATACCTGGAGACCACCGAAGGAAAGCATGAGAAGCTGACCGATATTTACTGTCACTATGGTGTACAGGAAGCCATTCAGACCATTAACCGTAATCTGGATCTGAATATAACCGATTATGTGACGGTAAACTGGAAGGCAGTGGGTGATACTATTAATTTACTGGGCGGCCTGGATATTGAACTGTCAAGTGCAGAGGCAGGAGCTGTGAACGATTATGTCGGGGAAGTGATCAGTAAGACAGGGCTTGTTTCTGACGGTAAGATTGAGGTGTATGCGGGTGTTCATCATCTGGATGGCGCGCAGGCTGTATCTTATGCCCGCGTCCGAAGCGTAGGTCTTCATGATGTCCGCCGTGCGGAGCGGCAGCGTCTGGTAATCAGCCTGATGCTGTCAAAGGCTAAGAGTGCGGGCCTGGGTACCCTAAATGATATCTGCAATACCGTATTCCCGGAAGTTTCTACCAATATTACCCTGAGCGAAGTAGTCTCCTTACTGACCGATATTTCCTCCTATGAGATTTCCGATAGCGGAATGTTCCCTACGAAGTATCAGGATCAGCAGGGAGGAAGCTATTTTGTATACTGTAATGATCTGATTGATAATGTAATCGAACTTCATCAGTTCCTTTATGAGAATGAGGAATATACTCCTTCTGCAACCGTTAAAAAGATCAGCCAGTATATAGATGATAATAAGGTACTGAATCCTAAAAGCTAAGAAATGCGCTCCGATACACATTTTTATCACAAATACCTGCTACACTAGTTAGAGTGTAGCAGGTGTTTTTTATTTCTTAGGAACGCGCTCCTATGAAATACTCTCCTGCAATTTGTCAGTGGAGGCGGAGATATGAATGAATTTTTTGAAGAAGATAAGCAGAATCGGGAGGATGGAGAAACAGCGCCAAAGGCGCAGGAAGAACAGGAAAACTTACCGGAGGAGTCTTTAGAGGAACCGCAGGAAGAATCCGGGAAAAAGCCGGCAGAGGAAGAACTGCCGAGGATTCAGATGACGGAATCGGAGCCGAAGCCGATAAGGGGCCAGGAGCTGATAAGGGAACCGGAGCCGGTAAGGGAACCGGAGCCGGTAAGGGAGCCGGAACTGCCTGAAAAGAAAAAGAGCAATTATGCGGCGAAAGTGGTGGCAATTGTATTCGGTGTTTTACTGCTGGGAGGGATTGTGACCGGATTGGTTTTGGGTATCGGCAAGCTGATGCAGGGCGAAACGGCTTCCAAGGAACCCACGAAGCAGATCACTGCCGTGGCAGAAACCAGCCGGCAGGAACCCGCCGGGGAGGCGGCCTCCAATCAGGAGGCAACTGCCGGGGAGGCAACCATTCCCACGAATCGCGCATCGGGTTCGGCGGAGAATATTACGATCGTAGATGTGTCCGATGTAGTAGACTTGGCACTGCCGTCGGTGGTGGCAATAACGAACACGATTGTATATGAAAATTATTGGAACCGTTCATCGCGTCAGGGGTATGGCGAAGAGGACAGCTATGAGACCACGGGAAGCGGATCCGGAATTATTATTGGTGACAATGGCAGCGAGTTATGGATTGTAACGAACAATCATGTGGTCAAAGATGCTTCTTCCCTTACGATTACTTTCCATGACGGAACCTCTGTGGATGCTTATGTAAAGGGCACGGACACGAAGGAGGATCTGGCAGTAGTCGGTGTAAACATGGCGGATCTGACGGCAGAAACCAAAGCTTCCCTGCGGGCTATGGAATGGGGTGATTCCGATTCTCTTCGCCTGGGGGAAGGCGTGATTGCGATCGGCAATGCGCTTGGATTTGGCCAGTCCGTTACTACCGGCTGTATCAGCGCTGTGAACCGCACCATTGAACTGTCGGACGGAAGTGAAATGACCCTGCTTCAGACGGATGCCGCAATTAACCCTGGTAACAGCGGCGGCGCGCTTCTGAATACGGAAGGTAAGCTGATCGGCATTAATGTGGCAAAATACTCGAACTATGATGTGGAGGGTATGGGATTTGCGATTCCGATTTCCAATGCCAGGGACATTATTGCGGAGTTGACACAGCGGGAACCGCGGGAAGCGGTCAGCGAGGACCAGTATCCTTATCTGGGCGTTCAGCTTAAAGAGATTACCAGCAGCATGGTAACCGGATATGGAATGCCGGAAGGTATTATGGTGTACTATGTGGAAGAGGGAAGTCCGGCACAGAAGGCAGGAATCCAGTCCAACGATATTATTACTTCCTTTGATGGAGTGACAGTCCGTACGTATGATGATTTAAGTGCACTGCTCCAATACTATGCGGGCGGCACAACGGTGGATATGACGGTCGAACGGATTGAAAATGGGAAATATGTGGAGAAGGCGGTAACGATTACATTAGGTCTGAAATCCCAGCAGCAGTAAATCGGAGATATTTAGCAGTGGCCGTAAAATGCAGACATGGCATTTTACGGCCGCTGTTTTCTGCTTGTATGTAAATGGAAAAGCGGCTATAATAAATTTATCCGAAGATAAGTGGGGAAAAGGCAGTTAGGGAGGGACAATGGATGAAAGCATTAATGAAGACATCGACAGGCCGGATTATTATTGCGGGAAGCTTAATTGTCCTTCAGGTAATTTGGTTCGTTGTATTTGTCCGTAAACTTACTGCATATTCTCTTGTGATTAACCTGAGCCTAAAGACCCTTAGTCTCGTGATGGTGCTCCGGGTGATGGGGACGGAGATGAACCCGGCTTCTAAGCTGGCATGGGTAATTCCACTTTTGACATTCCCTATTCTGGGCGGTCTGATGTGCCTGCTCTTATATCAAAGAAAGCCGACGAAGAAACTGCAGAGAAAGCTGACCTATTCCGAGTCACGGCTGCGCCCTCTGCTCCCGGATTGTCAGAAGATTATGCAAGAAATCCGTATCCAAAGCAAACCGGTAGAAGGCCAGGTCCACTATCTCCTGGAGACCTCTGGCTTCCCAATCTACAAGGACACGCAGACCTTCTATTATCCCTCCGGAGAAGAGACACTGCCGGTACTGCTGGCGGAATTGGAGAAAGCCGAATATTTTATTTTCATGGAGTACTTCATTATCCGCTTTGGAACCATGTGGGATCAAGTGTTAGAGATACTTAAACGAAAAGCTGCCGCAGGTGTAGACGTACGGGTAATCTACGACGATGTCGGAAGCCTGACTTACCTTCCCCATGGATATTACAAAGAGTTGGAAGCCATGGGAATCCGCTGCGAAGCATTTAATCACTTCGTGCCTTTCTTCTCCGCAGTAATGAATAACCGGGATCACCGAAAAATCACGGTAATCGACGGTCACACCGGTTTCTCCGGCGGTATTAATCTGGGCGACGAATATATAAACAAAGAAAGCCGTTACGGCTACTGGAAAGACAATGGCATTATGCTGAAGGGAGAAGCGGTCTGGAGCCTGACCGTTATGTTCCTGACCATGTGGAATGCCATACGGCCGACGGACAGGCATTTTGAACCGTTTACGGCCCACGCTCACCATCCTGGTACTTTCGCTGGAACCGGCTACGTGCAGCCTTATAGCGACTCCCCCCTCGATAATGAAAATGTGGGGGAGAATGTCTATATTAACATGATTAATAGTGCGCAGGATTACATCACGATGATTAATCCTTATGTAGTCCTGGATAATGAACTTATTACGGCAATGACCCTGGCAGCGAAGCGAGGTGTGGATATCAAGCTGATTGTGCCAGGCGTCTCAGACAGTAAGATTGTCAGTTGGCTGGCAGATACTTACTTCCCACAGTTAATGGAACATGGTGTAAAAATTTACCAATACAAACCGGGCTTCCTTCATTCCAAGGTGTTTCTCTGCGATGACAAGGTGGCGACAGTCGGCAGCTTTAACCTGGATTACCGGAGCTTGTATCTTCATTTTGAATGCGGGATTTTCCTGTATCAGGCAGAATCTGTTCAAGCGGTGAGGAAGGACCGGGATGAGATTCTGCGGGAGAGCAGGGTGCTGACGTTGGAGATGCTTCATAGGCGTGCGCCGGTACGTGTGCTGCAGCAGGTGCTGCGAATTTTTGCGCCGCTTATCTAAAACGGACGGAATCCGAAGCGCGGCGCTAGGGCGATAATTTAATCCCGCAGCAATTCTTTCATGACGAAAGCATAGATCCTCTGATTGGAATCCTGCCATTTATCACACATAATCTCGGCCTGTTCTTCTGAAGGAACGGCGACTTCCAGCTTGATCAGTACATTTTTGCCTTCTCGGACCTCGCACTCTACGATATAGTCCTGGCTGGTGGATTTGTAATAATCCGCGACGATTCCGACTTCATTACGGAGGCGGATTTTATTTTCCTTCAGGAAGGTATCGATGTCCTCAATAATTCCGTCCGAAATGGTATTGCCGAAGAATACCAGTGTCTCTTCCCCTTCCCGGGTGATTTCATAGCGGGAACTGTTCCGGATCGTCTCCTGGCGGATCAGATGGGCTTCCAGCAGCTCATTCAGGGCCTGCTGCAGGGTGAAGTAGGTCGTATATTCCTTGTTTAGGAAAAATTCCGAGATCTGTGAATTAGACAGGGGAAATTTCGCCTGCTTCAGCATATATAGGGTCATTAATTTATAGAGTGTCAAAGGTTCGGACAGCATAAGTAATCTTCCTTTTAAATGTATTTTTTAACAGCCTGACTTACAAGCTCGGAGACCTGAGGATCAAAGGCTTCCGGCAGGATAAAGTCATCGGAAAGCTTATCGGCCGGAACCAGATCGGCAATAGCAGTCGCTGCTGCCAGCTTCATATCTTCCGTGATCTTAGTGGCACGTCCTTCCAGGGCACCCTTGAAGATTCCCGGGAAAATTACTACGTTATTTACCTGATTCGGGAAGTCGGACCGTCCGGTTCCCACGATGCGGGCACCGCCGGCTTTGGCCTCGTCCGGCATAATTTCCGGAATCGGGTTGGCCATGGCGAAAATGATAGCGTCATGGTTCATTTTCGAAACCATTTCCCGGGTTACAATCCCCGGGGCAGATACGCCGATGAAGATATCGGCGCCTTCCATGGCTTCCGCCAGGGTGCCGGCGCGTCTTTCTTTATTGGTAACGTCCATCATTTTTTCCTGCATCCAGTTCAGGCCGTCCATGCCTTTGCATAAGATGCCGGGCTTGTCGCACATGGTGATGTGCTGAAAACCGTAGAGCAGCAGCAGTCTGGTGATGGCTACTCCGGCAGACCCGGCGCCGTTTACGACAATCTGGCAGTCTCCCTTGTTCTTACCGATAATCCGTAAGCTGTTAATGATGCCTGCCAGCACCACGATAGCAGTACCATGTTGATCGTCGTGGAATATAGGAATATCCAGCCGTTCTTTCAGCCGTTCTTCAATTTCGAAGCAGCGTGGAGCGGAAATGTCCTCCAGATTGATTCCTCCGAAAATGGGGGCGATCCGGACGACGGTTTCTACGATCTCGTCTACATCCTGGGTGTCCAGGCAGATGGGAAATGCATTTACCCCTCCAAATTCCTTGAAGAGCACGCATTTGCCTTCCATAACCGGGATGGATGCGGAAGCGCCGATGTTGCCGAGTCCAAGGACTGCGCTGCCGTCCGATACTACAGCGACGGTGTTCTGCTTAATTGTGTAACGGTATACGGCCTCCGGATCTTCAGCGATTACGCGGCAGGGAGCCGCTACGCCGGGGGTATAAGCAAGGGAAAGCGCCTCTCTGGAATCGACCTTGGATTTTGCGTTGGTAGTAAGCTTGCCCTTCCACTGATCGTGGAGCATCAGGGATTTTTCATCTAATGTCATAGTAATTTTCTCTTTTCTATCCGTTTCTATTCCCTATCATAGCAAGTTCGTTTGACGAAATCAAGATTTTTCATTTAAACTCTTCCTATTTTGGTTAATCTATTGTATAATAGCGATAGTCTTACACAGATACTTGTTTGCAGAACGTAAATACAATATTCTATACATTTTTTCAGTGAAGATTTTATCCCGGTTCAGGGGTAGGTTCCCAAAATAGAGAAGAGAAATAAGGAGCTTTAAAATGCAGGAAGATTTTAGTACAAAATCATTAGTTGAATTGAAGGATTTGGCAAAGCAAAAGGGACTGAAGGGAGTTAGTGCGCTGCGTAAGCCGGAATTAATTAAGCGTTTGCAGGAGCTGGAGAAGCCTGCCGATCAGGCGCCGAAGCCGGAGAGTGCCCCGGCACGACCGGCGGAACAGTCTGCCGTGCCTGCCCCGGCACGACCGGCGGAACA
>Ga0153996_1000308_pt1 | contig 22763 bp, 20 predicted proteins | sample TSNC080MetaG_FD_104728 | JGI IMG/M metagenome (GOLD analysis project Ga0153996, IMG submission 104728) | Attine ant fungus gardens microbial communities from North Carolina, USA - TSNC080 MetaG | ecosystem: Host-associated > Fungi > Mycelium > Unclassified | place: USA: North Carolina, Lumber...
AACTTTATCAGCAAACTGAACCACTTCTTTGCAGCCACTTCGGATTAACGCTTCTGCCGCTAAATTGCCACCCTTTTGATGATCGGCCATGATAACCGGAACGCCAACCGACGGCGGCGCATCAAAGAAAACCATGGGACGTTTTATTTGTCTGTATTGGTCAAAATCCAAAGTATGGGTACCACTGAGTATCCCGTCTACGATGCTCCGATTCAGCATATCCAAGTATGCCCTCTCGTTAGTCTTCTCTCCGACTGTATTACACAGCATCATCTTGAATCCCCGTTTGCGCAGCTCTTTTTCCACTTCATCAACAAGCCATGCATAAAAGGGATTGGATATATCCGGAATGACCATTGCAATAATATTAGTCCTCTGATGCAAAAGATTTCGTGCCAGCTCATTTGGTACATAATCTAATTCTTTTATTGCTTTCAGGACTTTTTTCCTGGTTTTTTCAGAAACATATCCACTTCCGTTTATAACCCTGGAAACTGTCCCAACGCCTACTTTCGCTCTTTCAGCCACACTTTGGATACTTGCCATATTATCATTCACCTCTTTATCCTTTGATTCCTGTGGACGCAATGCCCTGCACATAATACTTCTGCATAAAAACGTACATGATCAGCATCGGTATGGAGGCCAGCGTCAAGGCTGCCATAATGGCCCCATAATGTATCGGCTGAGTGCCAAAAAACGCCTGAACCGCAAGCTGTACGGTCCTTTTTTCTTCGCCGGTCGTAATCAGAAACGGCCACATAAAATCATTCCACCTTGCAACAAAATCCAATATAAATACGGTCGCATACACCGTCTTTGAAATTGGCATAACTATTCTAAAAAATGTTTTGATCGGCCCGCATCCGTCTATATATGCTGCTTCCAACAGTTCCTTAGGGATATCGAGAAAATGAGAATAGAACATGTAAACGGAAAAACAGTTTATCATAAACGGGACTGCAAGACCCTGAAATGTATTTACCCATCCCAGTTGATTCATCTCAACATATAATGGAAGAAGAATTGCTTCTACCGGCATAGACATCAACGCAATTATTGCCATCAGTATAACACCTCTAAAGCGGAATTTCATCTTTGCCAGTGCATATCCGCACAGAGAGCTGAATAACAGGTCACCAGCCAGTATAATTGCAATGTATAAGAGGGTATTTCCCAAAATTTTTGGAATGTTCAGTCTGTTTATTACTTCCACATAATTCCCCAGGGTGAAATTTGTTGGAAAAAAAGTGGATAACGAGTTTAAATTGGAAAAAATCTCTGCTTCCGGTTTAAACGATGATGCAATCATCCAGATCATCGGACAGATAAAAATAATACCGATCAGTGTGTTGCCTGCATAAAAAAATACACTTCCTGCCTTTTTTTCTCTCTTCATACTTTTCATCTTCCCGCCTCCTAGTTAGTCCTGGTGATCTTTTTCACTGCGAGTGACAATGTGACGATCAATATGAAGAATACGGTTGCCGCCGCACAGGCATAGCCAAAGTGCCCTCTTTGAAAACCCTGCTCATAGATGTAGTAGACCAGTGTTTTCGTAGAATTCTGGGGGCCGCCCTTGGTCATGATATAAGGTTGTGTAAACAGTTTCATCGCCTGAATCAACGTTATCATTATAACGTATTTTATAGTATTCATCAAACCGGGAACTGTAACAAAGCAAAATTTCCCCCACCTGCCCGCACCATCAACCGATGCGGCCTCATACTGCTCTGCCGGAATACTGTTCAATCCGGCAACAAAAATCATCATTTGGTAACCTGCTCCTTGCCAGGCCGACATAAAGATAATTGAATTCATAGCTGTCTTTGGACTATTTAAAAAATCGATTGTATTCAGCCCTATGTTGGTTAAAAATGCATTAATCAACCCTGTATTTGCATTTGAATTATAGAGAATGGTCCACAGGATTGCAATAACCACCATAGAGGTTACCTGGGGACTGAAATACATCGTTCTAAAGACCGACACCCCTCTGCGTTTACCTGATACCAGCAATGCAAGCCCCAGTGCTAATGTACATTGCAGCGGGACAACAATAACGGTAAAATATACTGTATTTCTCAGCGACTGCCAGAATGCTTCATCTTTGAATAAATTCAAATAGTTATTGAGACCATGAAATACGATACTGTCTGGGCGAATAACCTGATACTTGAAAAACGAATAGTAAATCGTATAGCTGATCGGAACGATCAAAAAGGCTGCCAGCAACATTACCGCCGGTATTGACATTAGCATACCTGCCCTGTTTTCCATACGATTATAACTAGACTTTTCTACGGACATACTTTTTTTACCCATATACGTGCCTCCTTACTTTTAGTTCAGGAAAGCACCACTATAGCGTGCTTCCCCGGTTCTGTAACGAATGCTACTTCTCTGACTCAGCATAATAATCTTTATAATTATCATCAAAACTAACTGCTACTTTATCAAATTCTGACTGAATATCAGCGCCTGAAAAAATATTTAAGAGTGCTGAGGCAAAATCACTTGACAATACCGAGTAGGATGGCGAGTTTGGACGAGCGGTTCCTGTATTCTGCAGCTGCCACAACATTAAAGCTCTTGGGCCTTCTTCCCAACCTTCCATCTGCTCGTAAGCAGATATGCGGGATGCCGGTTTCACAATTGCCGATGCATAACTGGCTACATTATCGGTACTCATAAACCACTGAATAAATTTTCCTGCCGCATCAACATTTTTGCTATCTTTTGTAATGGCTACAGACCAGTCTCCGGTTGGTGAAGAAGCCTTCCCTTCATCGGATATCGGAAAATAAGAAACACCCCAGTTCAAGTCGGACGCTTCCACTTCTCCAATGTTCCAGGAACCTCCCAGCATGGTAGCCGCATAACCGTTTAAAAATTCGTCCTTAACAGGATCCAGATTGGCATATCCATTTTCAATGAACTGCACGAGATACTCTGCCGTCTCTACACTTTCCTTACTGTTTATATATCCGTCTGCCTCTGTCCCATCTTCACTGATCATCTGCGCATTGTTCTCCGTCCAGAACTGCCCCAATGCATAGATAAGTCCCTCACCTTTATCCATAATAATACTAGTACCTACATAATCGCCGGTAGTCAGCTTTCCCGTATTTTCATAAAATTCCGACCAGGTCCATGCTTCCTCGATATTGTCTTCTGAAGGATAGGCAATTCCTGCCGCATCCAGATAATCTTTGTTATAGTACAGCGCTACTGATGATTCTGTTGCAGACACTGCATACAAGGTGTCGTCATATGTACACTGCTGAACGGTACACGGCATAAGATCGGCCAAATCTTCATCTGTAAAATAGTCGGTAAGCGGCACAATCAATCCGTTGGCTGCATAGTAAGAAATATTGGGACCATCCACATAGAGCAGATCCGGCAAGTCATTAGATGTTGTAGCTGTTGTAACCTTATTCTCATATGCATAAGAATCGGAGCGGTCAATGGCTTCCCTGGTCACTTGAATCCCCGGATTTTCTTCATTCCACTGTGCGAGTTTATCTGCCCACCACGCTTCAACCGGTTCTGTATCCGTGGGACTCCAGATTGTCAGGTTAACCACATCTCCATTGGAACCTTCACTCTTACTGCCTGAACCGGCAGACCCGCAGGCAATCAGACTGACTCCTATTGAAGCTGCAAGCAATACACCTAGAAATTTTTTCATTTTTTTCCTCCTTCTTTCTTTAAACACTGCTGCTTTTTATATATGGAACGGTTTCCTTATGGAATCGGTTCCATATTTGTTAAACTAATTATATCACCAAACATCCTCATGTCAATTGTTTTGTGTTCTTTTTGACTTTTCCAACAATATTATTTTGTATTTTATAGTGAAAGTGCACAAAAACACAAATCAAAGAGGAGCCCTGCCGGCTCCTCCGTTATCTCTCGCTGTTAATTCATGTTTGTCTTGATATGTATTGATTTTAGTTCCGTATATTGTTTATTCGCCCATACAGACTTATCACGGCCAAAGAAACCGGATTGTTTAAAGCCGCCAAACGGTGTCGTAATATCTCCCTCCGAGAAGTGATTAACCGAAATCACCCCGGCTTTAATACCACGTGCCAGCCGGTTCACGTTATCGAAATTGGAACTGTAAACAGAAGCCTGAAGGCCATATTCCGTATCATTGGCAATCCGGATGGCCTCTTCAATTGTTTCAAAGCTCTGGATGGCAAAAACCGGCCCAAAGATTTCTTCCCGCACAATGGTCATATTCTGATTTGTCTCATCAAAGATCGTCGGCTCAACAAAATAGCCGCCGCTCTCTTCAAGAATTCGTTTCCCACCGTGGATCAGCTTTGCACCCTCATCGATTCCCTTCCGGATATAATCGAGAATTGTGTTCATGTGCTTTTCTTCGATCAATGCGCCCAGATTATGCCTTGAATCAAAAGGATCACCGGTCTTCCAGCCGCCGACCTTCTCAAGAAGCTTTGCAACCAGTCCCTCCTTGATATCCTTATGGATCAGCACCCGCGAATTTTGGGTGCAGTTTTCCCCCATATTCCACAGTCCGGCCGCTAGGATCTGTTCAGCCGCAGCATCCAAATCGACGATATCCGGCATCACTACACAGGGATTCTTCCCGCCCAGTTCCAGCAGTACCCGCTTGATGTTGGAATCGCCGGCTTTTCCCAGGAGGCTCTTTCCAACTGCTGTTGAGCCGGTAAAGGTAATCAGATTCACATCGTAATGCAGTGCAATAGCATCACCTACTTCAGCGCCATTTCCCGGCACCACATTAAACACACCGGCGGGTATCCCGGCCTCCCGTGATAACTCCGCCAGCTTAAGCAGAGTGAGCGAGGTCAGTTTTGCCGGCTTTGCGACCACCGAGTTTCCACTTGCCAGAATCGGAGCCAGTTTCCAGGCCGCCATTAAGATCGGAAAATTCCAGGGCAGGATTGCTCCTACTACACCGATCGGCTCGCGTATCACCATTGTGTATCCATCCCCACCGGCAGTTGTAACCTCATCCTGCAGTTTATCAATCGCCTCCGCATGAAACTTAAAGCACTCCACCGTCTCGGGGATATCTCCGCCGATGGTGTCACAGATTGGTTTACCGCTGTCGAGAGTTTCCATCACCGCTAATTCTTCTCCGTGTTCCGCAATCAGATCGGCAAAACGAATCAGAATCTCCTTTCGGCCGGCCGGATTCATGCGTGACCAGCAGCCATCATCAAAAGCTTCCCTCGCTGCTGCCACGGCATCGTCCACATCCGCTTGCCCGCACAATGTAATATCGATGATTTTTTCACCGGTTGAGGGGCTGTATGTAGCAAAGGTCTTTCCTGATTTTGACTCCGTAAGTTCGCCATTTATAAGTGCCTTGGTTTGAAATTTAATCTTTGAAGCAATTTCTTTATATTCACTCGCCTGTTTAAATGTCATTTCACAAACTCCTTTAGTCACAATTCTTTTTCTGATACACTGTTTCGCCCTTAATAAATACTTCAAGCAGTTGATTCAATGCCTTAATGTCTTCACTCACATTACCCCTGACAGCAATAAAATCTGCTTCCAGTCCCTTTTTAAGACGTCCCACCTGATTATCAATACCCAAAACCCGGGCCGGGTTAGAGGTCGCGGTTTCGATCGCCTGCAGAGGCGTAATTCCATATTCAACCATCAGTTCAAGCTCCCGGTTTATCGGCAGCGGCGGTGCCTCATATAGAACCATATCACTACCGGTACAAATAGTAACCCCGGTATCGTAAAACTTCTTAAAATTATTTTTATAAGCATGATAGGCTGGTTCAAAAAACGCCATGTCATGAATCGCCTTTGCTGCAATCCGGTCGCTCTTATTATATCCGGCTTTCAACTTCTCCAGACAGAATTCATACAGCACCATATAAGCGGTCATCGTCGGCACCCAGGCCTGACCGTTATCTGCCATCTGTTTCACTTGTTCGAGCGTCAGGAAGGTACCATGTTCAATCGTATCAAATCCGGCTTCAATGCTCATCTGAAGGGCCGGCGCCAGACCAGCGTGAACCGCACATTTGCGGCCGACCCGGTGGGTTTCGTCGACCGCTGCATTCAGCTCTTCCTGAGTATATTCGGGAATTTCGGTGCGGTTGCTCGTCAGCACTTTGACCCAGTCCGCTCCGTCACGGAGCTGGCGGCGGACCTCTTTACGGATTTCCCATTCTCCATCAACCTCCGGGATACCATCATCATGACCGTGTCCGCCGGTCATACAAAGGCCGGCATCCACATGAATGATTCTCGGCGTTCTGACATATCCCTTTTCCCCTGCAATACGCAGTTGCTTCAACAGATTATGCGGTGAAGACAGATCACGGATGGTTGTGATTCCCAGACTTAGGGCTATCTTGGCCTGCTCCTGGGCATAATAGGCAATCATGAAATCATCAAAGTTGTAGAGATCCGGCTGGCTATAATAATAGCCAAAGTGCACATGCATATCCATAAGCCCCGGCAGCAGTGTTGCTTCGCCATAGTCCTTAACCGCTTCCCCAGGATATTGACCGGTCAGCTCCGGCTTCGTCCCCAGAGCCTGGATCACTCCTTCATCATTCACATAGATCGCACCATTCTTCAGACATGTCTGACCGTCACCGGTTACCAAATATTTTCCTGCATAAATCATTTTTTTACCTCTTTTCATTTTATATAATGATATTATACAACACATTTGCCGCCACGCCAGCACATAATCCGCCAATGGTGTGAGATATAATCGCCTTTCCCGAATCCCTGGCAAAGCCAAGACTTTCCATCATCACCACATGGGTACACAGGTATCCGCTAAAACACATGCAGGTGGCGGTAAAAACAGAGACATCATGGGCATTTACCAGGCCTTTCTCCAGCAAGTCGGGAATCAGAGAAATGGCTGAACCGGCAGCCCCTAAGGCGGTCAGCGGCACAACGATACCCTCCGGTGAGGAGAATCCAAACATCGGTTTTAAAATGAAATCAATCTTATTGCCCAAGTAAGGCAGCAGTCCGATTCCTTCGTAGGCCGCACCGGTATATACACCGGATTCCGCCGGACCGTTAGTCAACAGCATAACCAGTGTCGTAATGATCAAAATGCCGGGGATAATCTGCAAACCCAGGCGTACGCCGCCGGCACCGCCATCAAGCGCAGCAGTCATAAACCGGGCACCAAAAGAACCCGTTCTGACCTTACGGTAATTAATGATGTCGAAGTCCTCTTCCAGTGCACCTTCGATCGGTGCCATTTCATCGGCACCGTATTTGCGCTTCATCATCAATAACATAAGCCGGGTACTGATGACTGCCCCAAATACCGCTGCCAGATTGCCAATCAGCACCGCCGGGACAAATTTCTCGCCGATCGGTGATGCTAATCCGGCGCAGAATGCCGAAACAATCAACCCCATTCCAAAGGCGGTTCCGATATTGGTCAGCGCCGGCAGCTGGTATTTCTTAAAATAGCGGCGAATCAGCATATTATTACCGAAGGTTAATATCGCTGGATTGTCGGATAAATAAGTCGTAAAAATGCCGATCATACTTGCACCGGGAAGGCCGAAAACAGGCCTGACCAGCGGTGATAAAATTTTATTTGATGCCGCGATAACACCGAACTCCGACAAAAGCTCCGAAACTGCACCGGCAATCACGGCAATGGCCATTATATAAAAGGCAGTATTCATCATCAGGTCATAGGCTGAATTTAAAATCGTATTGATCAGATTGACACCTCCCATAACGGAACCCAAACTTCCAAACGCTATGGTTAATATCCCCAGAAACACGAGGGTTTCACCGCTGATTGCTCTTTTTATATTTGCTTCCTCCATAAGTTCACCCCCCTACTTAATGGTATCCACCTTCATCGCAGCTTCTACATATTGCTTCTCTTTTTCACTTAACTCATAACGCGGCTTTCTCACATATCCGCCGTTTAATCCCTTATGGCTGACCAGATGCTTAAGTGTCTGCACCGGTTTCGGGAAAGATTCCAGTACATCAAGAGCCGGCAGAATACGATTATAGACTTCCTTCCCCTTCTTTAAATCGCCTTCTTCGCATACCGCCCGGTATAACTCTACACAATCTTTCGGCGCTACATTAGACAGCATGCAAATCCAGCCGCAGGCTCCGGCCGCAAAGCTTTCAAACGCCAGATTATCGCAGCCGCAGAATACGGCGGCTGTTGATGGCGCATCATTTATCACCTGCGTCAGCTTATGGATGTCACCGCTTGACTCCTTTACAATCAGCGCCTGTTTATTCTTGAGAATCTGGCAATAAGTATTCTGTTCGAGCTCAACACCGGCCGATCCGGGATTATTATACACAACGACAGGAAATGCGGTTTCATCCATCACATAGTTGTAGAAGCTAACAATTTCATCCTGAGCCGGATGACAGTAAAACGGCGGCAGGACCATTGCGGCATGTGCCCCGCAGCTCTTAATATGCTTCACCAGCTTTACCACATCCTCCGGGCGTTCTCTGGAGGCACCCACGATCACGCTGATCCGGTCTTTTATATACGGCACAATCTCACTGACATAACTCATATGCTCTTCGTCACTGATACTCTGATATTCACCGGTTGCACCCAGCACTACGATACCGTGAACTCCTGCCGCAATCTGATAGTCCAGATTCTTTTTCGCCTGCTCTATATCAAATTCTCCGTTTTCTTTAAATGGTGTAACTGCGACTGTATAAATACCTTTGAACTTTTCATTCATCTTTCTATTTCCTTCCTGTCTTTAATTTTTCCCAAAACGTTCATAGCTCAGTGGACTTAAATCCATAAAAGTCTCACGGCCGGCTATCATGTCGGCAACCGACTGCCCGGTTATCGGTGAAAGACCGATGCCGTCCCCCTCGTGGCCGGCAGCAATGTAAAATCCCTCAACCGGGGTGGCCGAAACAATCGGCATGTGATCCGGAGTAAATGGGCGCAGGCCGCTATATGCCCGAATCACCTTGATGTCGGCAAGCACCGGCAGGAAACGAATCGCCCGCTCCGCCAAAGCCTGCATAACATCGATTTCATTATCGACAGTTTCTCCCACAAAACTGCGTGAAGAGCCAATCAGGAAATTATTTGATCGGGTCGGTTCAAAGACAAAAGCTACTTCATTGCGCCTTACCCGCTCAGATACCGGGCGCTCGTAACCGCCGCTCTGGAATTTGGTCAGCATATAGCCAAACTCATGAACTTTACGTCTGGCCACCTGAAAGGTCTGTTCGGCAACAAGAATCTGGCCCTGTCGTGCCTGAACGGGAATATCAAGACCTGCCATGGTGCCGATTTTCGGCGCACCCACACCGCAGGCATTGACAATATTCTTTGCGATGATCGGACCTTGCTCCGTTTCGATGATAAAATAGTTCTCTTTTTTTCCGATCGCCAGGACCCGGTTGTGCAGCGACAAAGTGCCCCCCAACCGTTCGCAGGCCAGGGCAAAACCATAAGCCAGCCCCATCGGATAGACCGAGCCATCCGTCATAGTCTCGAGACCACCATAGACATCCCGGGCAAGATACGGTTCATCGGCAATGACTTCCTCATGATTTAACATCCGCATATCAATACCGGATTCCCTCATATCCTTACAGAACTGCTCGGCAATGGCGTATTCTTCTGGTCCTTCGATCAGGTATAGGCTGCCCTTCTGGGTCCATTCGATATCGTAGGACAACTCATCGGAAAGTCCGGGAAACATGTCCTGGCTGGCTTTGGCAAATCTGGCATCAAAGCCCGGCTGCTTGTCACAGACCAGAATGTTGCCGTCACTGCGGCTACTGGTAGAATCAGCAATATCACCGCCGTCAATTAAAATAACCTTTACCCCTGCTTTGGCATTATAGTAGGCGCTGGAAGTGCCAATGGCACCGGCACCGATTACTGCCACATCATATGTCCGGCTCATCGTTTCCCTCCTTCATCAACACCGGCTAATTCACCAAAGGTGGTCGGTCTGACCGGCGGCCTCGATGTCGTACCTTTCTGCTGATCAGGTGTGATGCCCGACTCTGCGGAGAGAATCCGGTTCACCAGCCTCTCGCAGGTCCGTCCCTGGCAAAGTCCCATCCCGGCCCGGCAGCGCCGTTTTACTTCGGTGACAGTGGTTGCATGCTCAACGCGGACGGCACTGCGGATTTCTCCAGCGGTAATTTCCTCACAGCGGCAGACGATCACACGGTCATCCAGAAAGCCTTCCGGCTCGATTCTTTCAAAACCAGGACCGCCCTCCGGTAAAACAAGACGTTTCATGGTGCGGACATCGTCTGCTTTTTCTTTTGGTACTGCCAGGGTAACAACCGGCGTATGGTCATTCTTTCTGGTGTTTACCACCTTTACGACCATACCCTGACACAGATATTCCCCACCTCGGCTAAGCGCCTCTACCTCATCGCCTTTTTCCGGCAACGGCACATATTCAAAGGGAAAACTAACTAAAGCTTCGCTTTCGGAATATGTCTTATCGATGACAAAAATCGCCAGACCCGAGCAGGCAGCCACACACACACCGCAGCCAATACACTTTTCGCTGTCGATCTGCGGTGTATTGGTAATCGGTGTACCGATTTCAACAGCGCCAAAGCGGCACGCCGCCTCGCAGGGATTACAGGGGATTTCCTGCACACACTCAACAACCGCAATCGGTCCTTTGGCAAAGCGCTCTTCGCTGGGCCAGCCATTAGCCGCAATAATCTCTGCCATTGACGGATAACCTTCATAAATTACTCCGGTATTCCTTTCCACTATTTCTTCACCCCCATTCCCAACACTCGTTTTTTGGCATTCATCCGCCGCTCACCGAAGGGTCCCTGCCGCAGGGAGGACAGACGTCCACTGATTTCCGCCTTTTTATCCGCACCCACGCTGCTGCTGATCATCCCCAACGCTTCAGCAATAGCAACTGCCGCCAGCCGTCCTTCATCCATGGCGGTACTGGCTTCTTCCACTCCGGCGGTATCACCGGCCACATAGATGCCGCTGACGCTGGTTTCCATATCCTGATTATGCAGCGGCATACAGCCTCCCAGCTCGGGAATAAATCCTTCCCTGGCACCGGCCATTTTTGCCAGCTCCGCCAAAGGTCTGAGACCAACTGCCACACAGACCGTATCAACCGCCGTTTTTTGCTCTGTGCCGTTTAATATCTGCCCATTATCAAATCGGGCGATGACAGCTTCTTCCACTTTATCTTTTCCGCGCGCTTCCGCGATGGTGTGGCCGATGAAGAACGGCACTCCGGCTCGCTTCAGCTTAGCCGCATGCACTCCGTAAGCGCCAATCCGCGGCATCCCTTCCACGATACCGACAACGTCGGCACCGGCCTGGATCAACTGGTAAGCAACGATAACACCAACATTGCCAGAGCCGATCATCAGGATCCGCTGGCCAGGCAAAACACGATTGACATTCACCATCGTCTGTGCGGCACCGGCGCCCATTACGCCCGGCAGGGTCCACCCCGGAAAACGCAGCGGATTCTCGGCTCCGCCGGTACATATCAGAATCTTTTCCGCCCGAACCACTACCGTCGCCCCTTTACGCAGCACCGCCGCCCGCTTATCATCAAAGATACCGATCACCGAACTGTTCAGCCACATCTCAACGCCCAGTTCCTCGGTCTCTGCCAGCAGCTGTTTGCCGATGTCAATGCCGCGGATACCGGCGCTATGAGCCTGAGAACCGAAAAACTTATGAAGCTGCTTAAAAAACTGGCCGCCTGCGATACGGTTTTCATCAATTACCAGCACCTCGCAGCCGTTCTTTGTCGCCTCAATCGCTGCGGCCAGACCGGCCGGCCCGGCTCCGATAATCACCACTTGCTTTTTCATCAGCTCTTCCTCCCATACCCATCCTGAGTTTCGATTACCATGCCGGATTCTACCGGTGTGATGCAGGTTCTGACATTTACCTTTCCGTTTACTGTCATAACACAGTCCGTACATTGTCCAATCCCGCAGTATATGCCACGTGGTTTATGCTCTTTAGCGGTGTAACGGTGGATCTTAATCCCATTGGCCAGCAGCACCGCCGCGATCATTTCTCCTTTTTTTGCCGCTACCTTCTTGCCGTCTATGGTAACCTCAACGTCTTCTTCTGTTTCATCAGTATCCAGAATTGGATGACGTATGACTCGCATTTCATTCATAGCCTTCTTCCTCCCCTTTTCTATCAAATCAATATGACTCCCTGACGATGAGCTAGGCCAGTTGATATCCCATAGGGAATATATCGGCCGGGTCCAGCATGTAGGTATGAATACCGGTAATAAAAGCCTGACCTTTCACTAATGGTATCACCGCCGGTAATTCTCCCACGAATGCATCCTCCACATAGGTACACTCAAAACGGCCGCCGATAATACTTTCGTGCGTAAATGTTTCTCCTGGTTTCATTAAGCCTTTTTTCGCCAGTACGGCCAGCTTGGCTGAAGTACCGGTACCACAGGGCGAACGATCAATGGCTCCCGGAGGTATGACAACGGCGTTACGGATCAGCTTTGTTTCGTTATCACTCTCCTCGTAAAATTCCACATGCGTTACGTGATTCTCAAACGGTATCTCCGGGTGCTGAATGATAATCTGAGCGTTAATGTAATCTTTTAAAAGATTTCCGGCAGTAACGATCTGACTGGCCTGCTTTGGCCTTACGCTGAGACCTACCGCAGAAATCGGCAGGATCGCATAAATGTTGCCGCCATAGGCAATATCCATGTTCACATCCCCGTATTCCCTGGTTTTAACGGTGACATTTTCCGCCATCACAAAAGCCGGGGCATTGACAAATGAAACGCTCTTTGCTTCTCCATTCTTTATCTCTATTTTCAATTTTACCAGACCGGAGGCCGTATCAAGTGTTACGTATGTATGAGGCTCCGTAATTTCCACCATTCCGGATTCTACCAATGCGGTACCGACACCGATGGTGTCGTGACCGCACATGGGCATCCAGCCTCCCACCTCAAAGTAAAGCACACCGATGTCAGCCTCCTCCCGGCAAGGTGCTGTGATGATCGTTCCTGACATAACTTCATTACCGCGCGGCTCATAACACAACAACTGTCTGACCCAATCTCCTTCATTCATCATGTACTGCATCTTTTCCAGCATCGTCTTACCCTTAATAACAGGTAAACCACCAAGGACGTTCCTGGTCGGTTCTCCACTGGTGTGCGTATCAATTGTGTGAAATGATTTTTTTATTTTCATAATTTCGCACCTCCTTATGCTTTTTTTCACAATTTTACGTTTCTTTGCATTGATTGTATCATATTTTCATTATTATTCAATATGCTATTTCATTTTTGTGAATTTCTTCTTTTCTCATCGTGAATCTCTTAACGCAGCTTTCTCATTCCAAGTCAAATTCAGCTGATTTTGCATCATATTTGTGAAATTATTGTTTATATTTATGAAATTACTATTGACCAAAAAAAGAATCGAATCTATACTTAATTGTAATAAAGAAAAGGAGATCAACCATGAGCCAATCTGCAACTATTGGAGAAAAAATCAAAGAGATAAGAACCTCTAAAAATATGACCTTAAAACAACTTAGTGAACATACCGGATTGTCTACCGGATTGCTCTCCCAGCTTGAGCGTGGCATATCTGCGATTGCGGTGGATAGCCTGGAAAATATTTCCGCTGCTTTAGGTGTTAATTTAAGCAGCTTTTTTGACAGTCAGCCGGCTGAAAGCGACGGACCTATCGTATATAGCTTCGCCCATAAATATAATCAGATTGCTCCGAAGATATTTGAGACAGTATTAAATCACGACATCGGAACCTTTGATATGCTGCCCAGGCTGACCCAATTGATGCCCCAGGCCAATACGGAGGATGAAGAAATTGAAATGTACAATCATGAGGGTGAAGAGTTTATCTATGTATTGGAAGGTACCGTGACTTTACTCCTGGATGAGGTAAAACATGTTCTGAATCCTGGGGATTGTGTTCAGTTCAAGTCAGAAATCAACCATAATTGGATGAATCACACAAACAAAGTAGTTAAACTATTAACCATCAATATCCCCAGTCCGTTTTGTGAGAAAGATCAGTAATTTTGTACATTTTGTACAAAGAGAAAATGGATACCTGCAATGTATTAACAAATGAATTCACATATAAAAAGGAGGACACTAATTTATGAACGAATCAAAACTTCTTTCTTACATGAAAGAAAATCACCTTGACGCCTACTATGTATCAAAAAAGGAAAATGTCCGTTTCATCAGCGGCTATACCGGCGATGACAGCGTTCTGCTGATTACCGGGAAGGAGAATTTCTTCATTACCGATCCCCGCTATACCGAGCAGGCTGAGCTTGAATGCCCTGATTATACGACGAAAAACTGGCGTACCCCGGGACGGACGAGGGCTGACATGGTAGGCGACCTGGTCCGTGAAAACGATCTCAAAACCGTTGCTTTTGAATCAGATGTTCTAAGCTATAATGACTACCTCCTCTTTGCCGAGAAGATAAACAGCAAATTAAAGCCGCTGGCCGGTGTGATTGAACAAATGCGTCAGGTAAAGACGCTTCAGGAAATCCAATACATGCGCGCTGCCTGCGAGATTTCCTGCCGCGCTCTGGAGCGGCTGATGCCGATGATCAGACCGGGGGTAACCGAAAAGGAGCTTGCCGCCAATCTTTCGCTGTTTATGGTAGAGGAAGGCGCCGACACAATGCCTTACGGCAACATCCTGATCTCCGGTGCCAAGACCAGTCTCCTGCATGGTATTCCTTCCGAAAAAGCCATTGAGTACGGTGATTTTGTCTTAATCGATTTTGGCTGTCAGGTACATGGGTATATGTCAGATATGACAAGAACGTTTGTGGTCGGCAAGGCGACCGAAAAGCAAAGAGAGGTGTATGCCATCGAACAGCAGATGCTGAAGGATTCAACCGAAATCACAAAAGCGGGAATCACCGGTAAAGAAATTTACCTTGCTTCATTAAATGCTATTAAGCATACCCCTTATATGGGATATCAGTATAACAATGTTGGTCATGGTATTGGTTTGTTTGTTCATGAAGGTCCGTTTTGCTCCGAACAGGACGAAGCTCCGATTCCTGCCGGCAATGTCCGCACCATTGAACCGGGTATTTACATTCCAAACTGGGGCGGGGTGCGAATTGAAGACCAACTGCTGGTAACCGAAGACGGTTACGAAAACATGGTGCGGTTCACCCATGATTTGATCGAATTATAAAAAAGCATAAAGGAATGCGGCCCTGTAGAGAAATATATCGGGCCGCATTCTTTTAAGGTAACTGCTGTATTTCATCGATTAATATACACGGGTAATTGACTTCAGCTGCAGGAAATTCTGCAAATAATCGATGGTCCCGGTTTTTGCATCGGTACCTGACATGTTGAAACCGCCAAAGGGGTGCTGGTGTACAACAGCACCGGTGGACTTGCGGTTGATATAGAAATTTCCTACATGGAACTCCCTGGCCGCTGCCTCCATCTGACTTTCATCAGTGGTATAAAGCGAGCCGGTTAGAGCATACTCGGTAGCATTCACGATTTTAATCGCCTCAGCAAATTCTTCATACGTTAGAATTCCCAGTACCGGCCCGAAGATTTCTTCCGTGGCAATCCGCGATGTTTCAGACACTTTAAATACCGTCGGCTCGATGAAGAATCCTTCGCTGTCATCATAATTCCCGCCGCATATCAACTGTGCTTCCTTTTTTCCATATTCAATATAAGCGGCGATATTATCAAATGCCGGTTGCGAGATAACCGGTCCGACATCCGCATTCTCCTGACCAGTCCCATGTTTAAGCGCACCGACCTTTGCCGTCAGCTGCTCAACAAAAGAATCCACCACTTCCTGATGAACAATTACCCGCGAACAAGCCGAACATTTCTGCCCCTGCAAAGTAAAGGCAGAGCTGAGGACACCTTCAACAGCAGCAGCAACATCGGCAGACTTGTCAACGATGATTGCATTCTTTCCGCCCATTTCAGCTACCACTCGTTTGATCCATATCTGCCCCTCTGCAGTCCTGGCTGCCAGTTCATTAATATGTAAACCAACCTCTTTAGAACCGGTAAAGTTGACAAAGCGGGTCAGCGGATGGGAAACCAGTGCATCACCGATGTCCCCTCCCGATCCGGTGATAAAATTCACCGTTCCTGACGGGAATCCGGCTTTTTCAATTAATTCAAAAAACTTATAAGCGACAACCGCCGTTTCGCTGGATGGCTTCATGACAATTGTATTTCCGGTTATCAGTGCTGATACAACCATTCCGCCAATCAATGAAATCGGGAAATTCCATGGTGAAATTGCCACGCCGACACCAATCGGTATATACCGGCAGAGACGATCCTCAGTGGCGGATTTCTCCAGATACTCAATACCCTTGTCCAGTTCTTCCATGGCGCAGACATATGCCAGATTGAAGTCCAGCAGCTCACAGATCTCGCCATCGGCTTCTCCCCAGTTCTTGCCATTTTCTTCCGCCATCCAGGCGATTAACTCATAGCGGTATTCTTTTAGCAGATCATTTAATTTCAATACTTTATCTATTCGTTCAGCAACCGCTGTATTGCGCCAGCTTTTATACACATTGAAAGATGATTCAACTGCTGCCTCGGCCTGCTTTTTATCGGCTTTAGAAATCAGCCCTACAATCTCTTCTTTCTTCGCCGGGTTAACCGACTTCATTAATTCTTGTGCGGTAATTCGTTCCCCGTCAATAACCAGCGGATAAACCTCATTTTTTGATTTTTCAATCTTTGCAAAAGCAGCTTTAATTTTTGCCAGATGCTCTTCTTTTGAAAAGTCGATTTCCGTCTCATTATAAAATTTTTTCTTCATATTTGTCAGCTCCTCTGTCTTATTATATATGTAAAAAACTACAATACACCCTTCTTTATACTATAGTTTAAACATCATTCTACCTATCTTTATTAACGTACCAAAAAAGCCTTGATAAAGTCAAGGCTTTTTGATAAATACTTATTACCGGTCTTTTTGCAGTTTCAATTCTAAGTCTATCATCAGAAAATACAGTACATTACCGATGCCGTTTTTATAATATCCGGTTGCTTCATCGGCAACAAAGCAGCAGCTATATAAAGCCATGTTTCTTACATGCTGATAGGTGCTGATATGATAATGCTGTTTATACATCTCCATCCTTAAGATCTCTATTTCTCTCCTTCATCTATATAATCCTGAATTAAATATATTACAGAGGCATACGGGTAATTACATTTCGATGTACTTTTACAGCTTTCCCCTGCTTTAACGACTCATATGCCGCAGAAACCAGTTCAACAGTACGCAGCCCGTCTTCCATGACCGCTCCCGTTAGCGGGCGCCCCTGTTCCACATGAAGCCGGTAATCATCAAAAATATCACCATGCTCTTTTGCAATCAGATTTGGATACTGCATCTCTATATGCTCTTCCTTATATAATTCCAGACACTGGTTGTTGTACAAATCCAAAAATGCCGCACCCTTTTCACCTACGATACGCAGCGTCACGTCTCCCCACATCGGGTTAGCCGGGCGCCGGCTCCATGAAGCGTCAATCTGGTAGATTGTGCCATTGCTCATTGTTCCGTGCAATACGGCAATATCCTCGGCCTCTATATAATTATGTACTGCATTCTTGGCATAAACCAATACATCATTAAACTCACCGCCGCTGATCCAGCGGATTAAATCCGCTACGTGCACAGTATGGTCGATAATACACCCACCGCCGTTTTTTACCCGATCTAACACCCAAGCCGGTGCTCCAGCTTCATACATACAGCCATGATTTGTTGCTGTGATCGCTACAATTCTTCCCAATTCTCCGCTTTCTACAATCCGTTTTGTCCGATAAACCGTATCATTAAACCGCACCGGGAAGGTTGTGATAAAGGGAACGGGATTCTTCTCCAAGGCCTCTGCAATACGCAAACCGTCAGTTACACTGGTTGCAATAGGTTTGTCGCAGAAGATAGCCTTCCCCGCCATAGCCGCCGCTATGCAATCGTCAGCATGACGATTATTGATAGAAGTAATTAAAACTGCATCAATTTCCGGGTCTGCCAGCAGGGCATCCCGGGTCCTATAGTATTTTGCTCCAAAGATATCGAGCCACGGTTTTGTTAATTCTTCATCATCATGATAAATGGCGGTAACCGGAACCCGGGGGATCATGTACTTGAGCGCAGGAAAATGATTCCCCCGGGAATGCGGATGATCCAGACTGATAATTCCCAACCTTATCATAATCCCCCTCCTGCTTCCGATACAGAATCTGACACTTCTGCCAAATCTTCAACATATGGCTGCCCGCATTCAATAAAATAACTGCTTTCCGCCATCAAGTGACCTTGATTGGTATTAATAGGTTTCCATATCAGCAGTGCCTTTTCTGTTACAATTTCAAAGTTATCGCAAATATCCTGCGCTCCGTCATCAAAAAACATGCGTACAATGGTATGATTCCGACCAAATATACCGATGCCGGAAATTATCCGCTCGCACCTTTGCAAATCGAATTTCTCGGCTGCTCCGGCCAATTCTTCCACACGTTTTTTCCACTTCTGTTGCTCTGCCTGTACAGTACCAGCCGGGCAGACACACTGTATGATGATTTGTTCAATTTTACCCAAAGCCTGTTCTTCAATCTGTGAACAGGCCCTTTTCCATGGATGTTCCTCAAAAGTTAACCGATTGTTCATACTCTGCTCCTTCTTTTTGAGTTGAAAATGCACGCTCCATAATGGTCTCTTCGGTCGCATCGCGGACATCAAATTCCCCGGCAATTTTTCCTTCTGCCAATACCAGAATACGATCACTTGCCCCCAGTATCTCCGGTAATTCCGAAGAAATTAAAATGATAGCTATATTTTCCTTTGATAATTTTTGGATAAGCTGGTGAATTTCTTTTTTGGCACCTACATCAATACCTCGTGTCGGCTCATCCAATATCAGCAGTGTCGGCTTGCAGGCCAGCATTTTTGCCAGACAGCATTTTTGCTGATTTCCACCCGACAGACGAATAATTTGCTGGTCCCCTGAGGTTGCTTTAATATGGAAGCGCTCCTGATATTCCTGATACAGTACGTTTTGCTTATCGTCATCTACCATCCCGCCGGTCAAAACCCGCCGTAAATCTGCCAGGCAGATGTTCTCTTTGAGGCTGCGCAGCGGAATAATTCCCTCTCTCCTTCTGTCCTCAGATACATAACAAATTCCATTTGCCAATGCTTCCTTAGGGGAACGCAGATGGAGGGTTTCACCGTTTAAAATAATTTCACCGCTATCATACCTGTCCATGCCGAAGATACATCTTGCCACTTCTGTACGCCCGGCTCCCATAAGCCCGGACAGTCCCAGCACTTCTCCCGCTCTCACTGCAAAACTGATATCTTCAAACATACCCTTGCTGTATAGATTTCTTAATTGAAGTACAAGCTCTGCATCTTTCTTCAAGTGGCTCTTATCACGCACAAAGATGTCATTTACTTCCCGTCCTACCATGAGTTTCGTAAGTTCCTGCTCACTGCTCCCGGCCACCGGTATCGTAGTAATATAATTACCATCACGAAGAACGGTCACATCATCACATATCTCAAATATCTCTGCCAGCCGATGAGAAACATATACAATCGCCATCCCTGCCGCCTTCATTTCGCGAATCACTTTAAAGAGCTGTTCTTTATCCGCATCAGTGATCGCCGAAGTCGGTTCATCCATTATGACCAGCCATGCATCTGTACTCATCGCTTTTGCTATCTCTACCATCTGCTGCTGACTTACTGACAGTGAACGAACCTTTCTATTAACATTGATCTTCAGATTTAATTTTTTCATAAACGTTTCCGCCTTAGCAACCATGTCTTTGCTGGAAAGGAAAAAATTGAAAATTCTTTTTTCTTTCCCGAGAAATGCATTTTGTGCAATACTAAGTTCTGGTACCAGTGCAAACTCCTGGTATATAACTGAGATACCCAGTTTCTGTGAATCCTGTGACGAATGAATTTCCACCGGTACATCATCAAGGAAGACATCCCCGCTATCCCGTTGATAAACACCAGAAAGGATCTTAATCAGGGTCGATTTCCCCGCCCCGTTTTCACCCATCAGAGCATGTACTTTTCCGCTTTCCAGACGAAGAGATATATCTTTCAGTGCCTGTACTCCGGAAAATGTTTTATTAATATTTTTTAACTCTAAGATATGTTTTGTACGATTTTGCATTGCTTCAAGCGCCTTGTCATTATCTGCTGCTAACGCATGGTGAACCTTATGTTTTAAAAGCTCTTTGGCTGAAATTACCGTCTGATCTGCCAATACTGCAACTAATACACACAGACCTTTGATGATATAATTCCAAAATACAGAAATATTAATCATGTTAATACCAAGCGTTATCGTCCCCATAAGCAGACAACCGAGAAATGTGCCGCTGATAGTTCCGATCCCCCCCAATAAGCTGGTCCCGCCCAGCACCACAGCCGTAATTACTGTAAACTCCAGGCCTTCACCCGCTAAAGGTTGAGCCGAACTCGCCCGTCCAACGGTAATAATTGTGGCAATCCCGGACAAAAGACCGGTAATGGTATAGGTTATAAAAATAAAACGCTTAGGATTAATGCCGGAAGCTTGTGCCGCCCGTGGATTACCTCCAACCGCATAGAGACGAATGCCGAACGGCAGCCGTTTTACCGCCCATATCCAGAATATAACAAAGGGAACTAAAATTACGAGAACTGCCGGAATAACAAATTCGCCTATCTTCCACTGTGCATTGCCCAGCCATTTATACGCTTGATTCTCCACGACAATACGGGAACTGTCTGTAACAAGAAGCGTCAGTCCCTTGCAAAATGTCTGTGTCGCTAATGTTGCCATAAAAGGGCTGATACCAAGACTTCCGCACAGGACTCCATTCAGCGCCCCAATCGCTGTACTGACAATCATAGAAGTCAAAATTCCGCCAACCGCACCCACCGCACTTTCAGGACCTATTACATTCATAACCACTGCCGTTACCGCACCACTAAATGCAATATTAGCCCCAACTGACAGATCGATTCCACCCACTATGATGACGAGCGTCATCCCAACCGCTAGTATTGTAAATACCGCAGATTGGCGGACCAGATTGGTTATCGTCATAATATTTGCAAAGTTGTTGATTGTCAGAGAAAACAAAATGAGAAACACCGCTACAATTCCCAATAATATCCAGTATCGTTTTGCTTGAGAAGTCATATTCTCCCGTTTTACCTTGTGCATATGAGTCCCTTCCTTTCTCCTCCTGCAATTTTCATCTTACCATCCGCAGGCAAAACCGTCGCCCGCGGATTCGGCTTATGCTGCGGACTATTTTGTGGGAACGAAACTCTCATTGAATTCTACTGTATATGCTTCTGCAGAAACAATCTTTCTAGCTTCATCAATTGTTATTAATTCATAAGCAGTCTCATTGACTTCTGTCAGATTATTATCCTTGACAAACTTAAGCATCTCATCACCCATTACTTTATAAGTCGGGAGATATTGATCACGAGCCATCGTTTCACTGTCGAATAAACGGCGTGCGATCACAATGCCCCAGTAACCTAAACGTTCATTTCCAACAACATTATCTAATAAATATTCACCGTTTTCCAAATGCATCAATGCATCCGTGTCACCATCATTAGAAGAAATTGTTACGCTGCCTCCTGCATTTTTAATGCCTTCGTATGCACCATAGCTCATTCCATCCGCAATAACATGTACATGTAAGAGATCTGAGCTGGAGCGGATCATATCTTCCGCTACCGTCATAGATGTATTCGCGTCCCACATCCCCATGCCCGTCACCAGCTTCAGATTAGGGTAGTTCTTAATTGCATCTGTAAAGCCCTGCTGACGGTTTTCCGAAACCAGGTTTCCCGCATTTCCTACGATCAAACCGATGGAACCGCTCTGGTCTTGATAAAGTTCACCGATTACAGTTGCGGCAAAATAAGCGTCATCATAATCAGGGTAAACCAGGTTATAATTAGCATTACCTTCAACCTTACTTCCTGCCGTCATAACGATAATACCGGCATCGGTAGCTTCATTAACCACATCAACAACTCCTGCTACATCACAGGAATCCATCCAAATAGCATCTACTCCCTGTTGTATAAATCCACGGATCTGATCAATTTGTGTGTCCAGATTCCCTTCGCAGGCCTTCCAGACTAATTCACAGTTATAGTCAGCCGCCGCTTTATCGGCACCATTTTTAATCAGAATCAACCCTGCATCGCTTAGGTTTATACACGACATTCCGATTACCATTTTCTTTTCATCTTCGTTCTCTTTATCTTCGTTCTTTGTTCCGCATCCCACCATTAAAGAAACCGCCATCACAATTACCATAATCATTGATAAACATTTTTTCATAATAATCTCCTTTACGAATCACATCTTATAGACTCTATAGACCCTTTTTTACACCGAAGCCTCTTGAAACTTCATGCTACGTCTTGAAACAAGTAAAGCATCTGCCACGATAGCAATCAAAATCACTAAACCTTTGATTGCTGATTGTGCATTTATGGGTACGTTCATAAATGTCAGCGCATTTACCAGTACACCGATTATTAATACACCGAGTATTGTGCCGCTTATGCTGCCGCGCCCGCCAAGAGTACTTGTACCGCCGATAACCGCCGCAGCAATGGCATCCATCATAGACCCGGAACCAAGGTTCGGCGATATCTGACCTACA
>Ga0153996_1000309_pt1 | contig 22718 bp, 20 predicted proteins | sample TSNC080MetaG_FD_104728 | JGI IMG/M metagenome (GOLD analysis project Ga0153996, IMG submission 104728) | Attine ant fungus gardens microbial communities from North Carolina, USA - TSNC080 MetaG | ecosystem: Host-associated > Fungi > Mycelium > Unclassified | place: USA: North Carolina, Lumber...
AATCTAATGATATTATTAATTAATTCACACTACTTTTATGCAAAAAAGAAAAGAATAAGTTATTATAGTTGAACTCATTCTTTTAAATTATACTTGTCAATACCCTTAAGTTAATGACATTGCAAAACACCCCTTCTATTTTTAAAGCTTTTTTTCTGATACCCCGCTAAAATTTAGAGCACCATTATTTACACTATCTACTAGAAGGTCATCATATCATTTTACCTATCTTACTTCTTCTTTAATTATTCTTCTGATGTTTCATTACTTTCTTCTTCTTCTTCTTCTTCTTCTTGTTGGTAATTTTCAACAACCTCTAGAGTAGAAACTTTTTGATCGTCATTTACTTTTATTAAACGCACCCCTTGTGTATTACGACCTGCAACTTTTACTTGATCCATCGGTAAACGAATAATGATTCCATCACTGGTAATAATCATTAAATCTTCATCACCATTTACTGCCTTTAATGAGACTAATTGTCCATTTCTAACTGTTGTTTTTAAAGTCAATACACCTTTACCACCTCTATTAGATAAACGATAGTCTTCTTTGATAGACATTTTTCCATATCCTTTTTCAGTAATAATTAAAATGTATTTTCCTTCTTCACTGGTTGCTAGTCCAATAACTTCGCTACCATCTGTCTTAATACCTCTAACTCCTGAAGCTGTTCTACCCATTGGTCTAATTTGATTTTCATTAAATCTGACTAGTTTTCCATTACTTGCCGCTATGAAAATTTCTTCATCCCCAACAGTTGCTTTAACAGATACTAATTCGTCACCTTCTCTTAAACTTAATGCAATTTTTCCAGTTTGTCTAATATTTTTGAATTCTTCAATTTTAACTCTCTTAACAAGACCAAATTTAGTTGCAAAAATTAAATATTTATATTTAAATTTTTCTTCTTCTTTCGTTGCTTCAATACTAATAATTTCTCTTATATACTCTTGTTTATCTAAATTTAATAGATTTACTACAGGTAATCCTTTTGCTGTTCTTCCATATTCAGGTACATTATATCCCTTGATACGATAAACTTTACCTAGATTCGTAAAGAATAATAATTCGGAATGTGTTGACATCGTAATCATTTGATTAATCACATCATCTTGACTTGTTGCCATTCCTTTAATACCTCTTCCTCCTCTATTTTGGGATTTGTAAGTATCAACAAGTGTTCTTTTAATATAACCATTGGATGTTAAAGAAATAACAACATCTTCAACTGGTATTAAATCTTCATCTTCTAAATCAAAAGATCCTTGAATAATTTCTGTTCTTCTAGCATCGTTAAATCGATTTTTAATATCTAGTAGTTCTTCTTTAATAATTGCTAAAATTCTTTCTCGATTATTTAAAATATCTTTTAAATCAGCAATGATTGCTAACAACCTTTCATATTCATCGATTATTTTTTCTTGTTCTAATCCTGCTAATCTTTGTAATTGTAATTCTCTGATTGCTTTTGCTTGACGTTCACTTAATTTAAATTCATCCATCAACCGTTGTTGAATAATTTCAGTTGTACGACTTGTTTTAATTAATTCAATAATTGCATCAACATTATCTAAAGCTATTTTCAAACCTTCTAAGATATGAGCACGATCTTCCGCTTTTCTTAATTCATATAAAGTTCTTCTTTTAATTACTTCTTCTTGATGATCCAAATACAAAGTTATAAACTCTTTCAAATTTAAAGTTTTAGGTTCCTGACCAACTAATGCAATCATATTAGCACCAAAGGTAGATTGTAACGCAGTTAATTTATATAATTGATTTAAAATTACTTCTGGTTGTATATCCTTTCTTAGTTCAATGACGATCCGAATTCCTTCTCTATTTGATTCATCTCTTAAATCAGTAATTCCTTCGATTCGTTTTTCTCTAACATGTTCTGCTATTTTTTCAATTAATCGAGCTTTATTGACCATATAAGGAATTTCATTAATTATAATTGCTTTTTTACCAGAATTATTAATTTCAACAATTTCACTTTTCGCTCGCATAATGATTAAACCATTACCAGTTTCATATGCCTTTTTAATGGCAGACTTACCTAAAATTAATCCTCCTGTAGGAAAGTCAGGTCCTTGAATATAATTTTCCATTAATTCTAAAATTGTAATATTTGGATCATCAGCTACTGCTAAAACAGCATCAATAACTTCTCCAATATTATGAGGTGGAATATTTGTTGCCATACCTACTGCAATTCCAGTGGTTCCATTTACTAATAAATTAGGAAATTTTGCTGGTAATACGACTGGTTCTCTTTCCTCTTCATCATAATTTGGTTTAAATTGAACAGTATCTTTATCAATGTCCTTAATTAACTCCATTGATATCTTAGACATTCTTGCCTCAGTATAACGTTGGGCAGCTGCACCATCACCATCTATAGATCCAAAATTTCCATGACCATCAACTAACATGTAACGATAAGAAAAATCTTGTGCCATTCTTACTAATGCTTCATAAATAGAAGAATCACCATGTGGGTGATACTTACCCATAACCTCCCCAACAATACGGGCAGATTTTTTATATGGTGTTCCTGCTCTTGCTCCTAAATCATTCATTCCATAAATAATACGTCTTTGTACCGGTTTTAATCCATCTCTTACATCCGGTAATGCTCTTGAAACAATGACAGACATAGAATATTCTAGGAAAGATTTCTTCATTGCTTTGGATATATTAACTTTTTTAATTCCTTTTTCTTCCATTCTTGTACTCTCCTATTCTATACATCTAAGTTTTCTGCATACTTCGCATTTTCTTGGATGAATTCACGTCTTGGTTCTACTTTTTCTCCCATTAACATGTCAAATACCATATCTGCTTCCATTGCATCTTCTAATTGTACTTGTAATAAAACACGATGATCAGGATCCATTGTTGTTTCCCATAATTGTTCCGCATTCATTTCTCCTAACCCTTTATATCGCTGAATATTAACTTTTACATTAGCTCCAACTTTTTCTCTCATTTCCTCTAATTCTTCTACTTCATATAAATAATGTTCTTCTTTACCATATTTAAATAAGTACAAAGGAGGTTGAGCTATATAAACAAAACCATCCTCAATTAATGGTCGTAAATAACGATATAAGAACGTTAACATTAAGGTACGAATATGCCCACCATCAACATCAGCATCAGTCATAATAACTATTTTATGATATCTAAGTTTCTCAATATTAAATTCATCATTAATTCCTGTTCCAAATGCTGTAATCATAGAACGTATTTCATTATTATTAAAAATCTTATCTATTCTAGCTTTTTCAACATTTAATATCTTTCCTCTTAACGGTAGTATCGCTTGGAATTCTCTGTTCCTACCCATTTTTGCACTACCACCTGCAGAATCACCTTCGACTATAAAAATCTCTGATACCGTTGGATCTTTACTAGTACAATCAGCTAACTTTCCAGGTAATGAAGAAATTTCTAATGCCGATTTTCTTCTCGTAATTTCTCTTGCTCTTTTAGCAGCCATTCTGGCTCTAGAGGCCAATAAACATTTTTCCATGATTATCTTAGCTGTTTGTGGATTTTCTAATAGAAAACTTTCTAATTGATTAGCTAACACAGAACTAACAATTCTTCTTACTTCTGCATTTCCTAATTTTGTTTTTGTTTGCCCTTCATATTGAGGATCTGGGTGTTTAATTGAAATAATAGCAGTTAAACCTTCCCTACAGTCATCTCCAGATAATGCTTCGTCATCTTTCTTAATAAAATTATTATTTTTTGCATAGTTGTTAATGACACGAGTTAACGCTAGTCTAAATCCTTCTTCGTGGGTTCCACCTTCCTGTGTATTAATATTATTACAGAAAGAATAAATATTTGGTTGGTATCCATCATTATATTGCATAGATATTTCAACAGTAATATTATCTTGTAACTCTTCTACATAAATAATTTCATCATGAATACGAGATTTATTTCTATTTAAATAAGATACATACTCTTTAATTCCACCCTCATAATGATAGGTATGAGATCTTTCTTTATCAACTCTTTCATCAGTTAATATTAATTTTAATCCTTTATTTAAAAAGGCCAATTGACGTGTTCGCTCTTTAATAATTTCATAATCATAAGTAGTTCCTTCTTTGAAAATCGTAGAATCTGCTTTAAATTTTACTTTTGTTCCTGTTTCTTCTGTTGTTCCTATAATTTTTAATTCATCAACTGCTTGTCCACCATTTTCAAAACGTTGAAAATAAATATTTCCATCTTTATGAACCTCTACTTCTAACCATTCACTTAAAGCATTAACAACACTAGCTCCAACACCATGAAGACCTCCGGATACTTTGTATCCGCCTCCTCCAAATTTACCGCCAGCATGTAATATGGTATAAACTGTTTCAACGGTTGATTTTCCAGTCTTTTCATGAATTCCTACTGGAATACCACGTCCATTATCTGTTATCTTTACAATATCATTTTCCATCAAAGTAATTTCAATCGTATCACAATATCCTGACAATGCTTCATCAATAGCATTGTCTACAATTTCCCATACTAAATGATGTAATCCTCTACTGGATGTTGTCCCTATATACATTCCTGGACGTTTTCTAACTGCTTCTAAGCCTTCTAAAACCTGGATATCACTCTCATCATAACTATGTTCTACTCTTTCATTATCCATCAATTTGCCCTCCTTCTTTTATATAAAACCTTTTTGCCTTTAATAAAACCTCATGTTTTATGTGATCTAATGAAGTTGATGTAATAAATGTCTGTATATCTTCATTAATTAAATTTAATAATTGATTTTGTCTATGAATATCTAATTCAGATAATACATCATCCAATAATAAAACTGGATATTCGTTAATGATTTCATAAATTAACGATACCAATCCAATTTTTAATGATAATACAATTGAACGTTGCTGTCCCTGTGATGCATATAATAAAGCATCTTTTTGATTTAATTTCATAGTAAAATCATCTTTATGAATTCCATCACTTGTTTTAGCATAACGAATATCTTTTTCAACATTTTTTTGATATTTCCGCAGGATATTATCATAAAGTTTTTCATCATTTTCATCATAAAAACAAGCATATTCTATAGTTAAAAACTCTTTACTATTAGAAATCTGCTGATAAATAGAACTTGCATAATAATTTAATTTATCAAGAAATACTTTTCGTTCTTTAATTAACTTAACCTGTAATGCTGCCATCTGCTCTGATAAAACATCTAAATACGTATCATTTGTAAATTTGTTTTTTATCTGTAGCTGTTTCAAATATAGGTTTCGTTCTTTCAATAATTTATGATATTGATTATAAGAAGATAAATAATATTTATTAATTTTACTTAACTCAATATCCATAAATTTTCTTCGCAAAGAAGGACTTCCTTTTACTAAGGATAAATCATCTGGTGTAAATACGACAACATTTAATACTCCAACAAATTCACTTGTCTTTAAAATATCGTTTCCATCAATTTTTGCACGTTTACCATCGTCACTTAATACTAATTGTAATTCTTTTTTACGTTGTTTTGTTGTAATAATTCCAATTATTTTAGTAAAATTTTCATCAAAAAAAATCATTTCTTTATGTATTCTTGTTCTAAATGATTTTGATAAAGATAATAAGTAAAGTGCCTCTATTAAATTTGTTTTTCCTTGTGCATTTTTTCCAATGATTAAATTAATATGATCATAAAAGTCAAAGACTTGTTTTTTATAATTTCTAAAATTAATTAACGCAAGTCGATTAACCTTCATAAATTACCATAAATTTTTGATGATTAAAAGAAACAATATCTTGGTGATGTAATTTTTTACCACGTCGATAGTCAACTTCACCATTGACAAACACATCGCCACTTTGAATAAGTAGTTTTGCTTCTACGCCACTACCTACAACACCAGCCAATTTTAAGAATTGACCTAGCGTGATAGTTTCAGTTGAAATAGTTATTTTTTCCATTAGAATTCTCCTTATAGCAAGTTACAATTCATTATAGCATATTTTAGGGTCAAAAACTATAGAATACCTAATTTTTCACACAAAAAAAGGCTCTTACGCCCTTTTTAATTGAATATGTACTCTCCCTATATAAATTTAAAACATTCAATTAACGCTAAAATTGAGCATTTTTTAATTATATGTTTTTACAGGTAGTACCAATTGTATAATACTTTTATCTTTTTTATCTTTAATAATAAATGGATTCATATCTCCATTAAAATAAATGCTTACAGAGCTACTTCCTATACTTTTTATTGCTTCACTAACATAACGTGAATTAAACGAAATTCCTAATGGTTCTCCTTTAAATTCACAAGCAGTTAATATCTCTTTGACAGAACCCATTTCTTGAGAATTTGATGTAATAAGAACTGTTTGTTCACTCATTGTAAGTTTTATAATACTATTACCATCACTTGCCAGTAGAGATGCTCGATCAATAGCACTCAATAAATCTTTGGTTTCAATATTTAATTCATATAAATAGGTTTCAGGGATTAAGCGATTGACATCAGGATAGGTTCCATCGATTAAACGTGTTTGGATTTTTAATTGATTCGAAATAAATAGTACTTTTCGATCTGACACATAAACATCAATATCTTCCACTTTTTCTATAATACTTGTAATGTCACTTAAACTTTTATAAGGAATTGTAATATTAAATTTAATATCTTGATTTAATTCTATTGTTTTTTTTGCTAAACGATAACTATCGGTTGCTGTTGCTGATAATAATTTATCTTTAGCCACAAAATTAACACCTGTAAAAATAGGTCGAATTTCTACTTTACTAGTGGCAAATATCGTTTGAGATATAATTGTTTTTAAAATATCAGAATTAATTTTGAAATGTTCTCCAACTTCTTTTAATTCAATTTTTGGATATTCCATTGGTTTATAACCATTTAAATTAAAGGTACTATCATTTCCTTTAATTTTAGTTAAAGCTCCATCTATGATTTCTAAAGTGATAAAATCAGATTCCATTTTTCTTACTATTTCAGAAATTAAACGACTCCCTAAAACAACAGAACCTTTTTCATAAATTTCTAATATATCTTCTTTTGCTTTTATAGTTGTTTGAATCGTAATATTAGAATCACTCCCAGTTAAAATTAACGAATCATTAGTAACATCAAATTTAATACCAGATAATACTGGTAAAGGGCTATTACTAGAAACTGCTTTATTTACTTTCGTTAAAGCCAATAATAATTCACTACGATAGATTTTGAAATTCATAACATAATCTCCTTTATGTAAAATATTTTATTTATATAGTAATTATTAATAATAATAACTATTATAGTGTGGAAACCAGTGGATAACTCAAAATAAGAACAATATCTCAATAGAATTTGAGTGGAAAACAGTTGTGGAAAGATTGTTAACAATTGTGGATTATTTAAGCATTCCTTTTAGTTCAGCAATCGCTAAACGATAGTTCTCATCTTTTTTCATTAACCGATTTACTTTATCACAAGCATTCATGACGGTTGAGTGATCTCTACCTCCAAATTCCTCTCCAATTTTAATAAATGATATATCTAATAAATCTCTACATAAGTACATTGACATATGCCTAGCTAAAGCAACATTAGAGGTTCTTGTTTTAGATTCTAATTGTGTAGAAGTTAAATTATAGTAATTTGCAACCGTATCCTTAATATTTCGAACAGTAATAATACCTTTCGTTGCACCATGAATAACATCATCTTTAATTGCTTCTAAAGCGACATCCATAGTAATTCTATCACTATTTGAAAAATTAATTGAGAAAAATAGTAAACGATTTAATGTCCCTTCTAATAATCGAACATCTTTTGAATATTTATTTGCTATGTAAGCTAATACTTCTTCATCTATACTTTCAATATCGACATTGCAAACTTCAATTTTTTTCTCTAATATAGCTAAAGCAGTTTCAAATTCTGGAGTATCAATACCAATACTTAATCCAGAAGAAAATCTTGAGACTAATCGATTTTCTAATCCCGATAATTCTTGTGGATGGCGGTCACTTGTTAATACAATTTGTTTCTTGTTGTTTATTAAAAAATTAAAGATATGAAAAAAAACTTCATGTGACTTTTGTTTCCCAGCTAACCATTGTATATCATCAACTAATAAAACATCAACAGAACGATATTTTTGATTAAAATCATCGATTGAACTATTTTTGATAGCAGTAACATATTCATTAACAAAGGTATCACAAGGTATGTATAAAATGTTTTTGCTTTTATCTGTTTTTTTTATATGATTTCCAATTGAATTTAATAAATGTGTTTTACCAAGTCCGGAATTACCAAAGATAAATAGAGGATTATATGTGTTTCCAGGATTGTAGGAGACTGCAACACTGGCTGCATGAGCTATTTTATTTGAGGCACCAACCACAAAACCATCAAAATCTAAGGATGTTAATAAATTGTCTTGATACTCAAAGTAAGATGATTTTTCCACTTTTTTTGATAAATCATTTTCTGTGACAAAGCGGATTTGATAGTTACCACTTGTAATTAAATTAAATTCTGGTTCTAACATATCTTTTTGATTATTTAAAAACACTTTTGCAAACTCACTATCAACAAGAATTTTTGCTTCTTGTTGTTCTAGAGAAATTAATTTTGAAGGTTGATAAAATGTTTGATAAGCTAATTGATCATTAATAATGTTTTCAATTTTATTTAAAAATTGAGACCAAATTGAATTTAAATTTTCCATTTCTCTTTGACACCTTCTTACTTACTACTAATTATATATAAAAAAAGGCGAAAAACCAATCAAAAAAAAAGCAAAACAATAAGATTAGTAGTTATCAACCTAGTTATCCACAATAATTATGGTGTAAACATCGCTGTTTACTGTGATTTTCCACAAGTTTTATGTGGATAACTAGTGCTTTAATGACGAACATTAAGAATTGTGGAAAACTATGTGGGTTTGTGGATAACTTTTCCTTTACTTTTGAATATCCACTAACTTATCCACAGGAATAATCTAGTTATTTGCTTGCTTTTTCCCTTTTTGCACAGTTGTGGAGAAACGAATTACCCACTTTATTCTTTATGAACAGTTAGTAATTGTGGAAAGAAGTGGAAAAAAAATCTTTTCCACCTACCTTTCCTCTTAATTTTCCACATTGAAAAGAAAGAAGCTATCAGTCTTTTTTAAATTTATCCACAATGGTGGATAAGTATTTGATTACTTCCTCATAAATGGTGGAAAACTTAAAATTACTTGATAAATTGTCCTTATTTCTATAGTTTCCATTGACTTATAGAGCAAATTTAGATAAAATAGTAAAGCATATGTTATTGTGTATAAAAAAATAAATATTTTGGAGGTGTCATTATATGAAAAGAACATATCAACCAAATAGAAGAAAACGTAAAAAAATCTTAGGGTTTAGAAAAAGAATGTCTTCACCTGAAGGAAGAAAAGTCTTAGCACGTCGTCGCTTAAAAGGAAGAAAAGTTTTATCTGCTTAAAATAGAAACCACGAGCGATCGTGGCTTTTTTTCTAGGAGTAAAGAATGAATAAAAAACTTAGAGTAAAAAAAAATCAAGATTTTCAAACGATTATTGAACATAAAAAATATGTTACATCGAAAGAATTTGTAATTTATTACAAGCAAAACCAACTAGAACATATGAGAGTTGGTCTATCTGTTAGTAAAAAACTAGGAAATGCAGTAACAAGAAATAAAATCAAACGACAAGTAAGAGAAATGATGAAAGAAATGTTTATTTATAATTTATCTTTTGATATTATAATTATTGTGAGAAAATATTATTTATACCACGATTTTTCTCAAAATAAAAAAAACTTACATAATTTACTTCAGAAAATTGATTTTAATGCAAAGGGAGATTCTAAATGACTTTAAAAGAAAAGAAAATTAAGCGAATACTAGTATTTTTAGTTTTAGTTTTAGTTTTAGTAGGGTGTACATCAAATTTGGATGCCGATGGAACGTTAAAGGCCTCTAGAGCAATCAATGAATCAACAAAATGGTCACTAAGTGCAGGATGGTTTGATTTTTTGTTAGTTATTCCATTAGCTAAATTAATGATGTTTTTCAATAAATTTGTTGATGTTGTACCAGCACTAATTATTGTGACGGTTTTAGTTAACTTAATAACATTACCGTTAAATATTAGGTCAACAGTTGCTACGCAAAAAATGCAACAAATTCAGCCGATGATTGATCGATTGAATCAAAAATACAAAGGAAGAAATGATCAAGCATCAAAACAAAGAATGGCAGTAGAACAACAAGCATTGTATAAAAAGTATGATGTAAAATTAGGTCAAACAATGGTCTTGCCATTTTTAACATTACCTGTTATGTTAGCGGTATGGCAATGTGTTCAAAGATGGGAAGCAATGTATAATACAACATTCTTAGGATTAGATATGACATCAAAACCGAACGCTATGATTAAAGAAGGTTTATGGGGATATTTAGTTTTAGTTATTGTAATGGCAGTATTCCAATTCGTGTCTGTTCAAATTGGACCATTTCTACAAAAAAGAAGTAAATATTATAAACCATCAAAAAAACCAGCAAATAATATGCAAACAACAAATATTGTTATGACAGTAATGTTTGTTTGGTTAGCGTATACAATGTCTTCAGCAATGTCAGTCTATTGGATTACATCATCAGTGATTGGAATTATCCGTTCTGTTTACATTCATTTTGCTTATACAGAAAAATTAAACTTAAAACATGAGGCAACATCAACAAATTATTTAAATAAAAACAAGAAAGGAAAATAACAATGATTAAAACATATAGTGCAAAATCAGAAGAAGAAGCAGTAAATATTGCTTGTAACGATTTAAATGTTAATGTTGATCAGCTATTCTATGAAATTACGTTTGAAAAGAAATCGTTGTTTTCAAAAAAAACAGAAATTTCAGCGTATACAATTCAAACTGTCCAAGACTTCGTAGAAAAATATATCTCTACTTTATTAGAAAATATTCAATTTGAGTATGAAATAATCACAGATTATGTAGAGGGGATTATTTCTGTTAATATAGATACTAATAATAATTCTATTTTAATAGGGAAAAATGGTGTGATATTACGTTCCATTAACATTGTAGTTAAATCTGCAATCGCCGCAACATTTAAAAACAGATTTGAAGTCAGTATTGACATTAATGGGTATCGTGAAAATCGCTATAAAAAAGTAAAGAGTATGGCAATTCGTTTTGGTAAAAATGTGCAAAGAACAAAGATTAGTATGAGTTTAGATCCTATGCCAGCCGATGAAAGAAAAGTAGTTCATCAAACATTAACTCAAATGAATTATGTTAGAACAGAGAGTGTTGGAGAAGGAAGAGATAGACATTTAACAATTGTTTATGATCCTAATATATATGATCCAAGTAAAAAGAATGAAAATTAGATGAAAAGTGGAAAATCAATTCCACTTTTTTTGTTTATCAGAACTATTCTCATTTTGTCATAAAAAACATTTCAGATAATTATAGGCATAGATAACTAAATAAATTATAATATAGCTAGAGGTGATATCAGAATGGCTGAGTTGACTTACGTTATAAAATATGATCAGAAATATGAGAATTTAGATGATAATTTTAAAGGAGATGTTTATATAAAATATAATGATTTTTATATAAAATATAATAAGAAAAGAGACATGAGAGTGATGAAGTATCAAATAAATTCAGATAAAGTGAATGTTGAAAGTCATTGGCATGATTGGATTGAATTTACTTTAGTAATGAATGGAGAGCAGGAGATTATTGTTGAGGGGAAAGCAAATAATTTGTCAACAGGAGATTTTTTGATGATCCATCAAAGTGTTATTCACGAAGCAACTCTAAGAAACTCATGTGCGAAAAAAACCTTACAAATTAAAGAGTCTCACTTAAAAGAAAACTTTCCTATGATTGATTTGTCCAAAATAAATTGTAATACAACAACGATTTCTACATTAGAAGAGTATTACAAATATAAAGATTTAATAAATATTTATGAAAATATGATTGAACTATTTTCAAAAGATGATCCAGAAAGTGAGATAGGGCTTCAAGGGTTACTGTATTTATTTATGTATAAGTTGAATCTAAATTTTAAAGTAAAAAATGATGAAAGAAATACTGTTGATTCACAACATAATCAGATATTAACAAAAATGGTTTCATATATTAATCTGCATTATCAAGAAACTATAAAATTAGAAGATTTGTCTAATCAATTCAATATTTCTAAACAATACATTGCTAGAGTTTTCAAAAGCGGAATGAATTGTACCTTTAAAGAATTTTTGACAGACGTTAGAGTAAAACATGCAGAATATGATATTGTACATACGAATAAAGCATTGTTGGATATATGTATGGAAAGCGGATTTCCAAATTATCAATCATTTTTAAAAATTATAAAAGAAAAAAACAACATTAATCCCAGTGATTTCAGAAAAGAAAAAAAATAATAGAAACTACTCAAGAAGTAGATATACAAAGAACATCTCTTACACTTTAAGAGCTGTTTTTAGTTTAGTTCCGGTTATAATTTGTCATTTTAAACGATTTGAGTACGTCCAATATTTTTCTTTTTTGTTTCAGAATTCATTATGGTTTGTTTCTTTTATAAATATATTAATTCACAAAAAAACTCTATACTTTGATTAGATTTATGATATCAAGGAGGAAAAAGTTATGAAAATATTTGATTTATTTAGTAAAAAAATGGAGAAGTGGTTAACGCCTTTAATGAATGTTTTATCTAATAATAAAACAATAAAAGTCATTCAGGCAGGTGTCATGTGTACGATGCCAATTACATTAGGAGCATCGCTCATTACAGTTATTGCAAATTTACCAATTAAAGCTTGGAGTGAATTATTAACGAAGTATCAGATTTTAGCAACTGCGAACGAATTGGTAAGTGCAACATTTAATATGATAGCCATTTATTTGGTTGTAACAGTTGGATACAACTATGCAGCAAATGAAAAAGAAAATGGAATTATATGTGCTATATTGTCATTAGCGAGTTTTATTGTCTTAATGCCTCAAACGATTTCTATTCAAGAAGAAACAATCTCTGCATTAGCTTCTAATTATTTAGGTGCAGAAGGTTATTTTATTGCACTAGTGAACGGCATTGTGATTTCAAAGTTGTACTGCTTCTTAATGAAAAAGAATATAAGACTAAAAATGCCTGATGGCGTGCCGCCAATGGTAAGCGATTCTTTAAGTCCGACATTTGTAGCAATGATTATTTTTAGTTGTGTATTTGTTGTTAAATATTTATTTGTTATTAGTCCATATGGAAATATCTTCAATTTTACTACTGTTTTTATTTCAAAACCTATTATGTCATTAGCGGCTAATGAGTGGGCATTTATTTTAGTATTTACTTTTTCAAATTTACTATTCTTTTTTGGAATTCATCCATCTGCAATGTTAAGTGTTTATATTCCTGTTCTCACAGCAGCTTTAATCGCTAATATTTATGCATTTATGGCTGGAGAACCAATGCCTTATTTAACAATTGGGATCTTAATGATTACAGCTAGAAATAGTGGTACTGGAAACACGTTGGGATTGTCTATCTGTACATTTTTTTCCAAATCAAAACGATATAAAGCAATGAGTAAAATTATGTTTATACCTAATTTATTCAACATTAATGAACCGGTTTTTTATGGGATGCCTGTAATGTTAAATCCAATATTCTTTATACCTTTAATGTTATCTACGATTATCCCAGCATTAATCACTATGCTTTTTGTAAATATCTTTGATTTTGCATCAATTTTTAAGCCTATTATATCCACCCCTTGGGTGACTCCAACAATCATTACCGGTTTTATGAAAGGTGGTATTCCTTTATTAGTACTTGTGTGTATTTGTATTTTATCAAGCTTCTTGTTATACTACCCATTCTTTAAACTTGCTGATAACAAAGCATATGAAGAAGAACAATTATTAAAAGGAGACCAAAATAATGAGTAAACTTCGCTCTGATTTCCTATGGGGCGGTGCAACCGCTTCACAACAAATAGAAGGGGCATATTTGGAAGATGGTAGAGGAATTGGTACTAGTGATGTACTTTCCAGTAGTATGGATATGAACCATCGTACCAGAAGCGTTACTTACACCTTAGAAGATGGAACAGAGTGCAAAGAAATGATGTATTTTTTTAGAAACCTACCTGAAAATGCATATCCTTCTGTAATAAAAGGGGAATACTATCCTAGCCATAAAGCTATTGACTTTTATCATAATTATAAAGAGGATATTAAATTACTAGCGGAAATGGGATTCACATGCTTTAGATTATCTATATCTTGGCCAAGGATTTTTCCTAATGGAGATGATGTGAAACCCAATCAAAAAGGACTATTATTTTATGATCGGGTAATAGATGAACTAATAAAGTATAATATAAAACCAATAGTTACCATTTCGCATTATGATATACCTTTAAATTTAGTAACAAAATGGAATTCTTGGGCAGATAGAAGAACAATAAACTGCTATGAAGAATATTGTAAGGTTTTATTTGAAAGATATAAAGATAAAGTAACATACTGGATACCTTTTAACGAAATCAATTGTATGGAAATGGTTCCTTGGTTATGTGCTGGAGTCATAACTGATAGTGAACAAGTAAAAGCACAAGCAACATATCATCAATTATTAGCAAGCGCAAAGGCAGTAAGTTTAGGAAAGTCAATTAATCCTGATTTTAAATTTGGGAGTATGCTAGCGTGCCATACTGCGTATCCTTATAGTTGCTATCCAAACGATGTGTTACAAGCTTGGAAAGAAGCAAATAAATATTATTTTTATTCTGATGTACAATGCAAGGGTTATTATCCTGCATATGTGTTAAAAAAATACAAGCGCGAAGGAATTCAAATAGATAAAACAGATGCAGATGATAAGATTCTAAAAAGTGGTACTTGTGATTATTTAGCTTTCTCTTATTATATGTCTTCAGTTTATTCGACTAGAAAAGAGATTACTGAAAAAGTAGAAGGAAATCTAATTTTTGGAATAAAAAATCCATATTTACCAACAAGTGAATGGGGATGGCAAATTGATCCAGTTGGCTTAAGAATAACGTTAAATTATTTGTATGATCGATATCAAATGCCTTTGTTTATTGTAGAAAATGGGTTGGGGGCAGAAGATAAAGTAGTGAACAATGAAATAAACGATGACTATAGAATTAGCTATTTAAAAGAACATATTGAACAATTGAAATTGGCCGTAGAGCAAGATGGTGTTGATTTATTAGGATACACTACTTGGGGTTGTATTGATTTAATTAGTGCTGGAACGGGTGAAATGGAGAAGAGATATGGTTTTATCTATGTCGATAAACAAAATGATGGCAGTGGCACTTTAAAAAGAGTAAAGAAAAAATCATTTTATTGGTATCAAAAAGTCATTGAAACGAATGGTGAAAATCTAGATTAGGGGTAAAGAAAAAAAGTTAGAGCTTTTAGCGAAGATGAAAAAATAATAAGAAAATTCATATGAATTTTCTTATTATTTTTCGTGTTTTCTACTAATTTTTTAATTCTTCTTTTGCTTCTTTTGATGCTCATCAAAAATCGTTCCACATTTATAGTACTCATCAATTGACTAACATCTTCCAAAATAATTATGTAACTAGGAATCATCTTTTTATAGTATTCTATAATAAATAAAATAAGCTATGATATAATAATAGGTAGATAGCAATGAAGGTGATACTAGTGAATGATGATATTATTGTTGCAATAGCAACAAGTCGATTAGAAGCAGCCATTTCAATCATACGATTAAGTGGTAAAAATGTCATAGATTTTGTCAACAAAATCTTTACAGGAAATCTATTAAACAAAAAAAGTCATACAATAACTTATGGTTTTATTATAGAGGATAATAAAAAAATTGATGAAGTACTAATAAATATATATAAAGCACCTAAAACATTTACTGGAGAAGATATGGTTGAAATTAATTGTCATGGTGGGCTCTATATAACGAATAAAATCTTAGAAATATGTCTAAAAAATGGAGCTAGACTAGCAGAAAAAGGTGAATTTAGTAAACGAGCGTTTCTAAATGAAAGAATTGATTTATCGCAAGCGGAAGCAATTTCTGATATGGTTAGTGCTAAAAACGAAATCGCAAGTCAATTAGCATTAAGAGCTATTCAAGGGACAGTTTCAAGATTGATTCATCATTTAAATGAACAATTAATTCAGATAATTACGCATATTGAAGTAAATATAGATTATCCAGAATATGAAGATATTGAAGAGTTAACTGCAAATACGCTATTACCAAAAGCAGAACAATTATATCAAGATATTAATCGAATCTTAGAGAATGCAAAAAATGCACAATTAATTAAAGAAGGAATTAAAACAGTTATTATAGGAAAACCAAATGTAGGAAAATCTAGTTTATTAAATGCTTTATTAGAAGAAGATAAAGCAATTGTAACTTCAATTGCAGGAACAACAAGAGATACAATTGAAGGTTATATTCAACTAGATGGAATGACATTAAATTTAATTGATACAGCGGGTATTAGAGAAACCAATGATATTGTAGAAAAAATTGGTGTTGAGCGTTCTTTTAAAGCAATCTCTAATGCAGATTTAGTTTTATTAGTAGTCGATGGATCAATGCCACTAGTTGATTTAGATTATCAATTATTAGAAGAAACAAAAGAAAGTAATCGAATTATTTTGATTAATAAAAAAGATAAAGGAAATATTATTAATATTGAGGGTATTGAAATCAGTGCAAAAGAGGGTAATATTAATGGTTTAAAAGCAGAAATAAAGAATAAGTTTAACTTTGGAGAATTAAAAATCAACGAAGAAACATATATATCTAATATTAGACATATTGTACTAATAGAAAAAGCTAAGAAAAGCTTGAAAAAAGCAATTGATGCTATGGAAGTAATGATGCCTACAGATTTAATCGTTATTGATTTATATACTACATGGAGTCAATTGAAACAGATATTAGGAGAAGAGGCGAAAGAAGATTTTTTAGATGAATTATTTAATCGTTTTTGTATAGGAAAATAGGTGATAAAATGAAGGAGTATGAACAAATTGCTAAGAGGTATAAGAAAGCTAGTCTATATTTATATAAAGTGGCATTCGTCTTTATTGTACTGTTTTTGATCGTCCTACTGTTTTTTAAAACCCATGAGTATATCTACCGAATATTTTTAATTATATCTGTTAGCGCTTTTGTACAGGGAGGAATGCTAAAAATCTTATCTCATATTCTGACACAAAAGGAATAGAAGAAAATGAAAAATTATCGTAATAAACAATTGCTAATATGTTTCACTTATGGTACTATATAGTTGCTAAGTAGAGGTGCAATAGCTAATGAATTTAAGATTATATAGATGCAACTAGATCTTAAATGAGGTGGGATTGCCGAAGAAAATATATTTTGCATAATATATTATTCTGGGAATATAGAGAATATCTATATTACTGTCATTATCATTTGGTAATGGGGGGCTATCATAGCGAAAATGCGAAATAAACACATTTTTGTCACATGGTAGTAGATCCTTGTGACATTTTTTATGTATATAAACAGGAGGCTATTATGGAAATATTTAGAGGTTGTGGAGTGGCAATGATTACTCCAATGAATGAAGATTATAGTGTAGATTTTGATGCTTTTAGAAATTTGTGTGAAGTTTATATTAGAGAAGGTGTCGCTGCTTTAATTGTGAATGGAACAACTGGTGAATCACCTACGCTTACTCAAGAAGAAATCTTACAATTAGTTAAAATTGCTGTAGAAGTATCGAATAAAAGAGTTCCTATCATTGTAGGAACTGGAAGTAATGATACACAGCATGTATTAGAATTATCCTTAGAAGTAGAAAAAGAAGATATTGATGGATTTTTGATAGTAACACCTTATTATAACAAAACAACGCAATTAGGATTAATTAATCATTATACGTATCTTGCAGATAATTTGCATAAACCAATGATACTATATGCTGTTCCATCAAGAACGAATTTAAAATTTGAAGTAAATACGTTGTTAGAACTTGCAAAACATCCAAATATTATTGGTCTAAAAGATGCGGTTGGTGATATGCATTATACGATGAAGGTTATGTCTAAATTAAAGGAAAGTAATGTTGATTTCCATTTATATTCTGGAGAAGATTGGAATATTTTTCAATATTTAACAACAGGTGGAAGTGGAGTTGTTTCTGTGGTTGGAAATCTATATCCTAGAATTACACAAGAATATTGTCAATTAATATTTAATGGAGAAATTGAAAAGGCTCGACAATTAGCACTAGATCTTGAAGAAGTTAATGATTGTTTGTTTATGGATTGTAGTCCAATGAACATAAAAACAGCAGTGGCTTCTAAAGGATTATGTAAAGATGTTTTAAGAAGACCATTAATCCCAACAGGAGATAGAAATAAAGAGATTTTATTAGAGGCAATGCAAAGATTTGAAGAAAAGGAATATTGAAATGAGAGTAATTATTTATGGATTTGGTCAAATGGGTCAAAAACTATATCATAAATTAAAAGAGGAGAAGCATGAGATTGTGGCTGTTGTTTCAGCTTATTTTCCTCATGATATTCTAGAATATATGGCTTCAAGTTTACAAGAAGTAAATCAAGAAGCGGATATCCTTATTGATTTTTCTCATCCTGATAATTTAGAAGATATTATTAGTTTTGCTGAACGAAACGATAGTAAGATATTATTAGCAACAACTGGATATACGCTAGACCAATTGAAGAAAATTAAAGATTTATCAAAAACCCATGCTGTTTTTCAATCATACAATACATCATTTGGAGTTTCAATGATGTTAAAATTATTAAAGGATAGCGTTGAAGAATTTTATGAAAATCATTTTGATATAGAGATTATAGAAAGACATCATCACAATAAAATAGATGCACCAAGTGGTACAGCAAAGTTATTATATCAAGTGATGAATGAAAAAGTACAAGAATTATATCCAGTTTACGATCGCTCAAGTAGTAAACAAAAAAGAGATCCAAAAGAGGTAGGAATACAAGCGGTTCGAGCAGGAACTATTTTTGGAGAACATAGTGTCTTGTTTGCTGGAACAGATGAGATAATAGAAATAAGTCATGTAGCGTTATCTAAAGAAGTATTTGTTACTGGGGCAATACATGCAGCAAAAATTTTATTAAAGAAGGGAAATGGATATTATACATTAAAGAATATCTATTAGGGAAATGTATGTTTTTACAAACAGAGTTTGCAGAAGTAATAAATAATACTCTGTACATTGATGGAGTGAGTGCTATTGATTTAATAAAAGAATATGGAAGTCCATTATATGTCATGTCAGAAAGTCATATTCGTTCAAGATTTAATATATTAAAGGAAAAAATGAAGGATAAATATCAAAATACATTACCCTTGTTTGCTTCAAAATCATTTAGTTGTTTAGAAATTTATAAAATAGCAAATGAATATGGGATTGGAATAGATGTGGTTTCAGCAGGTGAAATGTCAATTGCTTTAAAAGCTGGATTCAATAGAAATAAAATATATTTCCATGGAAATAATAAATTACCAAGTGAAATTGAATATGCAATACAAAATGATGTCTTACATTTTATCATTGATAATTTTTATGAAATAGAATTAATTAAAAAATATAGTAAGCAATACAACAAAGTAGTTAAAGCAATGATTCGTGTTACGCCAGGTGTTAAAGCAGGAGCAAATGAATTTGTTCAAACAGGAGCAAAAGATACCAAGTTTGGTTTTAGTAGCCATGATGGATCCTATTTGCAAGCGATTAAAGAAGTCCTTGATAGTGATTGTATTGAATTTGAAGGAATTCATTGTCATCTTGGTTCACAAATTGAAGAAATGCAAGCCTATGTAGAAGCTATGAATAAATTTGTTGAGATAGCTTATCAAATTTATGATACCTATGGTGTAGTCATTAAAAAATTAAATGCTGGAGGTGGTTATGGTATAGCCTATACTGAAGAAAATAAACCATTAGATTTTGATGATGTAACAACAACAATTATGGATATCATTACGAAAGGCTTTGAAAAAAAAGGATGGGCTAGACCAATGGTTTTAATTGAACCAGGTAGATATGTCGTAGGAAATGCAGGAATTACTTTATATACGGTAGGATCAATAAAAGAAATTCCTAATGTTAGAACATATATCAGTGTTGATGGAGGTATGACAGATAACATTCGCTCTAGTTTATATGGAGCAAAATATGATGCTATTATTGCGAATAAGGCTGGCGAAGCCAAAGATACTGTTGTAACAATTGCAGGTAAAAATTGCGAATCTGGAGATATTTTAGTAAAAGATATTGCGTTAGCGAAACCACGTTCAGAGGATATACTAGCAATGTTCTCTACTGGAGCATATCATTATACGATGGCAAGTAATTATAATCAATTACCAAAACCAGCAGTCGTATTTGTTTATCAAGGAAAATCACGTGTAGTCATAAGACGACAAACATTTGAAGATTTAATAGCATTTGATGTTAGATAAATATATAATAGAAATCAGAAAAAGATTTCTATTTTTGTTAGGAGACTATTATGAAAAACTTAATTATGGTAAATGGGACAATGGGCGTTGGAAAAACAACAACTAGTCAACAATTAAAAGAATTGTTAGTGAATAGTGTATTTTTAGATGGTGATTGGTGTTGGGATGCTTCACCATTTATTGTAACTGAAGAAACAAAGAAAATGGTCATAAATAATATAACCGCATTATTAAATAATTTTATTGCTTGTTCTGCCTACGAAAATATTATTTTTTGTTGGGTAATGGATGAGCAAGATATAATTGATTGCATAGTTGAACAATTAGCAGGAGAATATACGTTGTTTACTTTTTCATTGATATGTAATGATGCATCTTTAATAAAAAGACTTAAAGATGATATAGAAAAAGGGAAACGGAAAGTAGAAATTATTCAAAGAAGTTTAGAAAGAAATAATAAATATAAGAATATGTTTACAAAAGCTATTGATGTTAGTCAAATCTCATCATTAGAAGCAGCACATCTCATTACATCTATTGTGGAAGAGTTCCCAATTTTTACTTATTATCCAAATGCAAAAGAAGTATTTGAACAACAAGAAAATAATAAAGAAGTTATTTGTGAATGTTGTGGTAAAAAAACAAAATACTATTATACTCATATGTATACTGCTAAGAAAGTAGATAGTATTTGTCCAGTTTGTGTAAGTAATGGCGAAGCAGCAAAAAAATTTAGTGGTCAATATAATCAAGAAATTGAAAATTATCAAAATCTACCAAAGGAAATTAGTAATGCTATATTATATAAAACACCTGGGTACTATACGTGGCAAGGGGAGTATTGGTTAACGCACTGTAAAGATGCCTGTACTTTTTTAGGAGATGTTGGGATTACGGAATTAAAAGAAATGGGGATTTTTGATGAAGTAATGAAAGAATATGAAGAGAGTGGTGGTTATCTTAATGCGAGAGAGAATTTAGTTAAGAAAGGGAATTTAGCAGGATATTTATTTCGTTGCAGGCATTGTGGAAAATATAAAATATGGGTAGATGCAAGCTAGTTATAGAGTTAAAATAATTAATTGGAGGAAGCGACACATGTTAGTAATTGAAGTAGTTGCTGCTATTTTAAAACAAGATGATAAAGTATTAATAGCAGAGAGAAATCGTGGACAATTTGATGGAATGTTTGAGTTTCCAGGCGGTAAGATAGAAAAAAATGAAACGCAAGAAGAAGCTTTAAAAAGAGAAATGCTCGAGGAATTTGAAATTGAAATAAAAGTAAGTAAATTTTTAATGAAAGTAGAACATACATATTCAGATTTTAAGTTAATAATGAATTGCTATGAGTGTTATATTGTTAGTGGAGAAATTCAATTGCATGATCATCATTCTATAAGATGGATAACGTTAGAGCAAAATGATATCAATTGGGTTCCTGCTGATATAAAAGTAATCGAAGAATTAAGGAGACAAAATGAAAATATTATTAGCAACAACAAATAAAGCAAAGATTCAACAGTATCGTCATTTTCTTATTGATCAAGGGCATCAGATAGTATCATTACATGATCTTGGATTCGACAAAACAGAAGTCAATGAAGAAGGAAATAGTCCACTAGAAAATGCGTTAATTAAGGCTAGAGTTTTTAATAAATTAAGTGGCTTACCTACATTTGCATCAGATGAAGGATTGTATTTTGATGATTTGCCTGAAGAAATACAGCCCGGAGTTCATGTAAGAAGAGTTAATGAGAAACGACTAAATGATCAAGAAATGATAGAGTATTATACAACGTTAGTTACTAAGTATGGGAAAGAAGGATTTTTAAATGGATATTTTTTAAAAGCAATAGCACTAATTATTGAGGATAAAGAATATACATTAGAATTTAAAATAAAAAGGAAATTGACAAATAAGGTGAGCCAAAAGATACAAGAAGGATATCCATTAACATCAATTCAATATTTTGAGAAATATCAAAAGCTAAAGTGAAAAGTTAAATTCCACTAAAATAAAATAAATTTAAGAGTTGAATTTACTGTTACACTTATTGTAATATATAGTAAAGATAGGGATAATCTTTAGCTTTATTATGTAATTAAAAA
>Ga0153996_1000310_pt1 | contig 22694 bp, 25 predicted proteins | sample TSNC080MetaG_FD_104728 | JGI IMG/M metagenome (GOLD analysis project Ga0153996, IMG submission 104728) | Attine ant fungus gardens microbial communities from North Carolina, USA - TSNC080 MetaG | ecosystem: Host-associated > Fungi > Mycelium > Unclassified | place: USA: North Carolina, Lumber...
ATGGTCTGGCCTCTGCGGGGCATGGCGGGGCAACGCCGATTAAGCTGGCACTGGCCGGAGCGGCAGCCAGTACTGCACTGCAGTCGCTGGTCAACACAGTTATGCTGCCCAACACACGGGTGATGGACCAGTTTCGCTTTTGGCAGATCGGTAGTATCAGCGGGGCCGCCTGGAGCGATATTAAGCTGGTTTTACCGTATTTCTGCATAGGCTTTATAATTAGTGCAATTATGGCACCTTCCCTAAATACTCTGGCGCTGGGGGACGAAGCAGCAACCGGTCTGGGTTTGCATGTTATCCGGGTGAGAGCGGTCAGTGCCCTGGCAGGGGTGTTACTATGTGCAGCTACAACGGCTCTGGCCGGCCCCATCGGTTTTATCGGTTTGATGATCCCCCATTTGGTTCGGATGCTGATCGGTCCTGACATGCTGAAAATCATTCCGCTGTCGGCTGTCGGAGGCGCTTGTTTACTACTGCTTGCAGATGTGGCCGGGCGGCTACTGGGCCGGCCGGGAGAATTAGAATCGGGAATTATTACAGCAATAGCAGGGGCACCCGTGTTTATTTTTATGATCAGAAAGGTTAAGGTGCGGACCCTATGAAAGCAGAGCATTATCCTACTGTTATGATCGGTTATCATAAACGGCAGAAACATTACATCAAAGTTACTGTCATTCTGTTAATAATTGTCATAATATTTGCCGCATTAATGATGATATGCGGAAATACTGTATACTCTCCCAAAACAATCTGGCGTGTTTTATCCGGCGAAGAAATTAAAGGCGCTGTATTTGCAATTAAAACACTTCGTTTGCCGCGGATGCTGGCAGCTATCCTATGTGGCATTGCGTTTGGCATGGCGGGAAATACCTTTCAGGTCCTTTTGGGAAACAGTCTGGCCAGTCCGGATATCATCGGCGTCACCTCCGGAGCCAGTGTTGCGGCGGTATTCGGAATCCTTGTATTGGGTCTCAGCGGAAGTGCAATCTCCTTAATGGCGGTAGTTTCAGGGCTGACAGTCACAGGTCTGATTTTTCTGCTGTCTCACGGAAATGGTTTCTCCAACGCGAGGCTGATCCTGACAGGAATTGGCGTACAGGCCTTTCTCAATTCGTTGATTTCCTGGATGCTGCTGAAGGCCTCCGAATATGATGTGCCGAGCGCCTTGAGATGGCTTAGCGGGAGCTTAAATGGCGTAACTATGAATAAAATCCCGGGCCTGGGCCAAGCGGTGCTGTTGGCCGGCTTCGGTATTTTATTATTAAATCGTCACCTGTGTGTGTTACAGCTAGGCGATGCCCATGCCGTGATACTGGGAATCAACTTAAAGATAACCCGTTTGCTTCTGATCTTGCTGGCGTTAATTCAAATTGCCTTTGCAACAGCAGTCACCGGCCCGATATCTTCCGTGGCATTTTTATCCGGCCCGATTGCAGCCCGGCTGTCCGGACAGGGAAAAAGCAATATGCTGACGGCAGCACTGGTGGGTGCGGTCTTAGTGCCGGCATCCGATTTAGTTGGACAGTTAGTCCTGCCGGCCCAATATCCTGTGGGAGTAGTAACAGGTGTACTGGGAGCCCCCTATCTATTATTTCTGCTATTGCGCATGAATAAATCTTAAACTATGGGTAAAGGAGAGAACATTATGGAACGACATACGCTTTTAGCAGAAGAGCTATCAGCCGGATATGATGGAAAAACGATTATTTCAGATATTAAGATGTCAATACCGGAACATAAAATCAGCGTTATTCTCGGGGCCAATGGCTGCGGAAAATCAACCTTGCTGAAGACATTTTCAAGATTGGTAAAGCCCTCAGGCGGGCAGGTGGTTTTAGACGGAAAAGCCATTTCTTCCATCCCTTCAAAACAGGTTGCACAAATTATGGGACTGCTCCCCCAGTCTCCGGTTGTACCTGAAGGCATCCGGGTCACCGATCTGGTGGCTCGGGGCCGCTTTCCCTATCGCCAGTTATTAAAAAGTATGGCGAAAGCAGATTTTGATGCCGTCGAGGAAGCCCTTTCAATTATGAGAATCACAGACCTTGCTGATTGCAGTGTGGATGAATTGTCAGGAGGACAGAGACAAAGGGTATGGATCGCTCTTGCATTGGCACAGCAGACAGATATTCTGCTCTTAGATGAACCCACAACATTTCTGGATATCTCGTATCAGATTGAAATACTGGATTTATTAAAAGAATTAAATCGTAAGCGTAATACCACCATTGTCATGGTTTTACACGATATTAACTTATCAGCACGATATGCAGACCATCTGTACGCAATAAAAGATGGGAAACTGCTGGCTGAAGGAACACCGCGGGAAATGATCCGGCCGGAAATGATGCAGCAGGTGTATGGACTGGATTGTATGATCATCGATGATCCGATATCCCAAACACCTTTGGTCGTTCCCGGAATGAAACAGGTATCATAAGCTTTTATTCGCAGTCCGTATCTGCAGACGAAATTGACCGGGGGTAATACCACACCATTTTTTGAACATGTTTATAAACGCCGCCTGGCTCTGGTAGCCGATCTGTGTTGAAATTTCACTGACACTTTTACCGGTGTTGTTGAGAAGAAAAACAGCCTGGTTCATTCGAATGGTATTGGCATAATCCCAAATCGTCTGCTGGTATATATCCTGAAAACCCGCTTTGAGCTTTTGCTCCGAAATCTGAAGCTCCCGGCTAAAGTCGGCAATAGTCCGGAAAGAAGCAGCGTCTTGCCGAATTCGTTCATGGACACACTTTATTTTCTTATAATCATCTTTGGTAATCCGAATTTGACGCTTCCCTATCCGGATCTGTCTGTAAAAAGACTCTTCCCGGCCAAGGAGGCGTGTTTGGTTTTCCGGATGAAATAAGAGCGCTAAAAACTCCAGACAATGAGCGGTTTGCAGGGCACCGGTCATCCGGTTGTTATGGATCAGCTCTTCCATACGCAGAATCAGCTGCCGCATTTCTTCCGACAGATTGGTATAATGAACATTTTCCTCGAACATGAGAGGCGTTTCGTCAGAATAACCTAAAAAGGGCAGAAGCTGTTCCTGCAGATATTTCATTTCAATCGAGACTTCGATACCTTTGAACTGCTGCCCTTTCCGCCAGCAGTTAATGCCGCCGGTGGTATTCTTAACGATCAGGAATGCAGAAGGAATAGATGTTGCTACCATTTCATTTTCTATCATGGAGTAAGTAATTCCTTCAAAGACGATGCCAAAGTGAAGATAATGGCTCTCATACTGATACTCTACCAGAAAGTCGCTGGGAACAGAATAATTACCGACACCCGTTTGAATCTTATCTATCGAACCAAAACTGCGGATGAAGCCAACCTGAGGATTCTCCCACATACGGTAATCCGCCCCCTCCCTAATACAGGGAAGCCCCAGCTGGCGATGAAAAAAGTTCTGATATTCTACCGGTGTTTTCGCTGTATAATAAATCATTTCTGTCTCCTTCGTCAGTACGTCAAGTTATCTATCCGATCGGTACGGCAGCCGCAGGTACCACAGATATACCGGGTGTGATTCTCCAGACATTCTGCCGCATTGAGCATTGGCGTGATTCTGCTTTCACCAGAGAACATATTCATATAACAGAAAATCCGTCAACCCCGTATCCTCATAGAATAACTTAACCGTTCCAACATGTATAAACCCCATCTTCTGATATAATTTCCGGGCCGGTATATTAGAACTGAGCACGTCCAGGCGGATTGCCTTTTGTCCCTCTGTTTTTGCTATTCGTATTGCTTCCATGACCATATCACCCGCAAAGCCCCGTCCTTGATGGGACGGCAGGATTCCCAGGGCATGTACCACCGTAACTTCTTCGCTTCCGGCATCGGTATTCCATAAGGCTTGATCATAACCTTCGGCACTTTCGTGATTTAAAACCATAGCGGCGACAATTTTCCTCTCAGATAAACCGATCACAAGCTGCCGCCGTTCCAGCGACCCGCGCAGAAATTCATCTGACGGATATACGCCCTTTTGCCAGGCAGGAGTATACTCTACTCCCTGCATCATATCGATCAGCAGATAATAAAAATCCAGCACCGGTTTCAATTCATCCTTTTCTGCAATTCTAAGGTCTAGCACTCAGCAACCACTCTGCACGGCAGTCCGGTCATCCCGGCATAATTAACCGGATATGTGTTAACTTTGAAGTCGCTGTATTGTTTCTCTAATAAGCTTCCTAAATTGCAGAGATTTTCTATCACAAAAATATTGCGGTCGGCAAGATATTGGTCTTTCGGCGTATGTTCACGCTCCCGGCGAACGCCGGCAAAGTCAATCCCGATTATAGAAACTTCCTTTTGCACCAGGAAATCGATAAGTTCATCTGATAATTGCGGATGTCTTTGAAAATATTCCTTTGAACCATATTCTTCGGTATCAATAAAACCGCTGTAGAATAAAACAAACATATTCTTTTCAATTTTATCTGACGGGATATCAGACAGTTCTATATCACGTTCTTTAACCTCTCTCACATCAAACATAACCGCTTTTCGCGACAGATATTCCAATGGGAATTCTTTGTCCATCACATCAAAATGGGTTCCCATATGACCCACCAGGGATTTCTTTTCGTTACCCTGTGCATCCTTTATCATTTCCGGTGTTATCTTTGTCGTTATATCAATATACATAATTGATCCTCCTTATATTTTTTTACATTGTTTTCATATTTCGGTCATTATTTATCCACAAAAACAGGATATAATAAATCTTGTAAAACACAAAACAAAACTTTTTCTTTTTCATAGCCGGGATAACACCCCGGCTTTTCTCCTGCCCTTTTATCAAATAAATCTCGATCCGATAGCAGGTGCCGGTACCGGCACTTTACCGATTCCAAAGCTTCACCATCACATCATAACAGAGATAGTCACCGTTCTCTGTCAAGATAGCATGTGAGGCTGTTACTTTATATCCATGATTAAAATATATTTCTTTTGCGGGAAGAGAGGCATCAAGAAAAGTACTTTCCGATCGTTCTGCTGCCTGTGCCTCGGCAAATTCAAGCAGCTCTCCCCCATATCCTCTGCCCTGATATCGGGGTAATACGAACAAGCGGCATATTTCGTTGTGCTTGACCGTTACGGTCCCTACTGCTTTGTCATTTATAACCTGTAAAAATACGCTCTCACTTTCAATGTCTTCCAGAATATTTTTTATATTATGATGGGAGAGAAAAAAATCGACTGCGCCTCTCGGATAATACCTTGGATATATTTTTTCAATTGTATCACGGGTTATTTCCATAATTGATTTCAAATCTTTCAATCCGGCTCTTCTGATCATCACGGTACCTCGACATTCGGGAATATTACCTATAGAATACCGCAATTCCTGCAAACTATCAATATTTGAATATCGCTTGTTGTTTTAAGTTCCGTTCTGATCGGTGTCATAATCGGATTCCTGTTCACCCCCGTTAAGAAAGGTATATATTGCGGGGACAATAACGGAAACACCTCACGGCCGCTGAGAAAGCGCTGCTAATTTTCTCGCTGAGTTAGCATTTCGCACAGTTATACTCTGATAAGCAGAAGTACCTGAGATCTTTGACCAGCGTGTTCTTGAATAAGTTTTTAGCGGTGCCGACCAGAAAATTACGTTTCCATGCGAATCAATCTTTTCGTATTCCGGTACAATTCCAACCTGCCCGATTAACTCTTCCGCTGTTGCCGGCGGAATTACAAAGATTGCATTATGAGATGCCTCTTTATCGCTGCCCCACCATTTTGGCGCACAATCTATGGCGGAAATCAGTTCCGCACAGGTAATGACGACAACGATAATTTCCAGATTGAATTTATCATTTATAAGCATTTGGCATTGTCTTTTTAATTCTTCTTTATCCACAATATCTGAGGAGAAAAATATATTTCCGCTGTTTATATAGGTCGATACAGCGGAGAATCCATGCTCCACAAAAACTGCCTTCAATTCTGCCATCGATACTTTATTCTTACCGCCGACATTTACACCGCGTAATAAAGCTAAGTAGTTTATATCATTCATAATGATCACCCCCATTAAATATTACAACTAATTATAATAGGTCTTGCTGTAAAAATAAAGTGTAATTTGCCATTCAAAAAGCCCAGCTCCTGGGAGTTGGGCTAAGCCTGTTATACGAACTAATTTTCTGCTTTTTCTGGTTCTTCGCCGGTTGTTTCCGGTTCCGCATCTTCTGCTGTATCATCTTCTTGTTCTGACGTTACTTCCTGCGCTTCCGCTCCGCCATTTGCCGTATCTTTGGAATTTTCTTCTACATCTTTTACTGTACTTTCATCAGCATAGGTGCTGACGGATGGGTCTGGCTGTATCGAAAATTCAATTTCACCGGCCTCAAGCGACAAGCTATATTTAGCCCAGGTAATGCCCACCGGAATCATCAGTACTATCAATACCAGTACAAGAAGGCGGCTGATTATTTTAAACTTTGATTTTATCATTCCACACTCCTCCTTTATAAAGCCTGCATTGCTTTCACTGACACACTGCAGCTATAAGTTTCCCGGACCGGCTTGACATCTTCAGGGAGTGCAACGGCAACGTCATACGTTATCCTATCCGTTTGACCCGTAACCGGGTCTGCTTTCATATCGGATGCTGTATATTGTTTTGCCGTGTCCTTGGCTGCTTCCTTCCCCCCGATAATCACCTTTGTTCCCTCCGGCAATTCTGTTTTGAATTGCAGTGCCACACTATATTCTAACTTTGCCTCACTGCCAGAATAATTAATCGTTACACTGCCGATTACCGTTTCGCTGCCGGGCTGAACCGCTGTCATCGAACTCTTACTGTCCGCCATCACTGAAATCCCTGCTATTCTTGTCCTCATTCCGGAAGCTTCTGCTTCGGTTGTGTATTTTGCATAGGTAACCGGAATTACCGTCCCGGTGATAGCAAGGAAACACAGCAAAAGTGGTATCATATAATATTTTTGTTTCATTTCCGCCCTCCCTTCCTGGATCTCTTTTCCCACCATTCCGGCAGAAAAAAGATAATTAATACTGCTGCCATTAACCCAAGTAATCCGGGTAATGACATTATAAACTGCTGCACAGCTCCGGCTTTTGGAATGACAAACACAACGGCTCCAACGATGGACCCAAATGCTACCGTTCCAACATCCACTGCATTATTGGCATCTCCTTTGGTGATATACCCTTCTTGAGTTTCTTCAACGATCCTATGTGTAACCAGAGAATCACCTTCCTTAAAACAGATAATATCTCCTGTTCCATAGCTATTTCGGGGACGAATTACCACAATATCATCGACCTCAAGGGTTCCCGACATACTGCCGGAATAAACAACAGCCAGTAAATTCCCGAAAATTGTCGGATGCTTGTTGGCTGTAAAGCTGCGGACTACCAGCAGATAGCAGTTACAGCCGATCAATACCAGCAGTAATACTATAATTCCTGTGCTTAGAATATTTCCCAGTTTTTTCATATTATTTCCTGCCGTTGTCTTTTCCGGTTCAGAATCATGACAACTGCAGATAGTATTATGCCTAAAAGCCAGATATCGGTACTACTCATATCACCGGTCTTGGATGCACTGGTTCGGCCTGCACTGCTGCCAGTACCATCAGCATTTTGGTCTGATTTATCTGCGGCTGATTGATAATCTGCTTCCGTAATTACTAATACCCGCAGTTCATAGGTGATATCCTCCTCGACGGCAAGGTTTCCAAACCAGGTATCATTCAAATCGTCTTCCTCATCACCTTCGAACGGCCATTGCCAGCTAACACACATATCTGCATTATTGCCGCCTTTTACCGTTCCCTGATATGCTCCGACGATATCATCGGACATCAGTGTTTCCGGTAAAGAAGCCGTATCAATCTCCTGCAGGTTGTTCCCGCTTATTTCCGCAGTAACAGGAATATTATGTTCAGCAGACTTATATACCAGAACCGTAAAACCCATTGTCATATCCATCCGATTGCACATTCTTATAAAATAGTCACCGCTTGTTCCGGGCGCAATCAGTGTATCCCCGTTTACACTTTCTACATTTGCATCGCTATAATTAAATATATCCAGCATCGCACAGCCTGAATTATCCGTTTCAACATTCCAGTTGAACTCATTGTAACTGCAGTTGACTACTGCATCCGGTTCTTCTGCCGGACCTGCATAAGCAAAATACGCAGCCATAAATAAAACCAGCACTCCAGCAAGAAACAAGCATAACCGCAGATATCCGGAAACATTGTTTTTGCATGTTTTTCTTATCATATGAATCCCCTTGTAAAACCGGAAATCACCCTACCGCACGGGTGATTTTCGATTACAGAAATATTATCGTTAATCAATCTGTGTTGCAGATATTGAAAAGTTAAATGCTTCCGTTAAATTACAATGATAGCCTTCTGTATCAATACCAGCCGCTGCATTTCCCAGAACAGTATCCAATTCATCGGAACCGCTTTCAAATGCCCACTTCCATGTAAGGGTATACTCGCCACAAATATTTGCAAATTCTTCGCTGTTTGGTTCATAATCTTTAGAAATGGACATCAAATATTCCTCGATTTTAGCAAGATTTCCCTCTGCCAGGGTTTTTTGGTCTTTTTCCAACTTCCATTCCATTGGATAATAAACTTCACCCGGTGATGTTTGGCCCGCTACGACAACCTCTCCGCGTCTGAAATATTTCACATTGTCTCTATACCGCGGGTCGGCAGGGGCAAATCTGCCATAGTAATCACCAGCCTCATAGCTTTCCCACCTTGTAGAAAAGCCTTTGACTACATAATAACCATCATTAACAGCCTTTATTTCCCCCGTGGATGCTCCCTGAGTCCCCACAGAAGCCATTGCATACTCACCCAGGCTTGTTTCCAGCCGCAGTGCTGTTTCCGGTGCCCCGCTAATACTAAAGCTCATGCTGCCCGATGTTCCAGGCGCGATCACGTCTTCACCATTTGCTGATTCCACTGAGTTTACCCCCACCTCGTAGCTCTTATCATCTGCTTTGTATGTAGGCGAAAAAACATCGCTGTCTGCATTCAGTTCAATTCCCCACTTTGCAACCCGCGCAGTATCACTGCCCTCGGCCTTAGTGGTATACTTTGCAAATGTACCATTCAAAAAGCATCCCATCATCACTGCAAGACACAGCAGCATTGCTATCACACTTATTTTTCTGGCCTTTCCCATCCTTTTATTCTCCTTCATCGAAATCCTCCTTGTCATTGTAAAAAAGTATAATTTATATTTTACAATTGCGAATGTGCGGTCACTCCCAACTGAAAAATACCATTAGAACGATAGTTACCACAAAATCTTGATTCTGAGGTAAAACATTCCTTTATGAAGGAGTATTTCATTGTTAATATGTTAAAAGTCTGGAGTTTGATGACACTAAAAAGGCACAGCATCAATACCTGAAAGTATTTTTTCATTACAGGCTTTTTTGCTGTGCTTGAAAATTGAAAAAGAGTTGCTTTTTCAGAAAAATGGTTGCTTTTTATAATTTCATAAGATATAATAGGGCTGAGTTTGATATATGTATTATAATCAAGATTTGCTTTCTACCTCAGAATCAAGATTCTGAGGTTAAATTATGAGACGCATTCGATTCATCACACGTTCGTATTCACTAATACTGGACGCAATATAGATCCGCGTTGTTTCGACCGACGAGTGACCTAAAATATCTGCAAGATTTGCAAGATTTTTTTCCACTGCATAGAAGGTCCGGGCAAACAACCTCCGAAGATTATGAGGAAACACCTTACTCTGTTCTACATTTGCCGTAGTACAGAGTTTTTTCATTTCATGATAAATATTCGATCTGTCTACTGGTTTTCCGGTTCGCGTACAAAAGATGCAGCCTTTTGATATTTTCTGCTTTTGAGCATATTCCTGAAGTTTTTTCCGAAGCTTTTTCTGCAGAATAATTATCCGGTTCTTTCCTTTCAGAGATATTTCCGCTCTCCCTGTCTCCATCGCTTCGATGGTAATGAATTTCAGCTCACTGACTCGTATCCCGGTACAGCAGATGGTCTGCATAATCATATATAGTCTCTCATTCCGTTTACATCGCGCAGCGTTAAGCAGACGGCTGTATTCTACTTCGGTCAGTTTCTTTTCTTCCTCTATAAACACCTGACGCTGGACTTTTAGAAATTTGAGCCGATTTTCAGGACAGCCGGCAAAGTCCATATATGCATTGATTGCCGAGAGTTTACTGTTTACTGTCCGGGCTTTATTTTGGTTCTTCAGAAATTCCCGGTACTCCAAGAGGTGTAATTTGTTTAATGCTCGGCCCGCTAAAAAGCAATAAAGTTCGCTGATTTCTCTCATATACTTTTTCACAGTTGCCAGCGCTTTTTCATTTTCTATCAAGTACGTTTCAAATGCGGTTATCTCTTTTATTCGTTCCACATTAATCCCCCTAACATAATATAGTTTTTCTACTATATTATCTCTCTGGCAAATACAGGCTATACTGCTGCTGCCTTTTTTATCATATCATATTACCATCACTTGACGACTACAAAGAGATTAGTTCTCTCCATAGATACTGGCGAGATCTTCCTGTATTTTGACCAGATAATTCTCAATTTCTGAATCACTGATTTCCTGAGTATATACTTTACTTGCCACTTCCGCTAAATTCTTGCCTATTTTCCAAGCATAGTAACGGTTGGGTACATCATCCACATCACTATATTCCTCATTAATATATTCTATATAATAACCATAGAGTATCGCATTTTCAATAGATTCATTGCTTTCAAAATAATCCTGACTATCTGTTACAAAAGCCATTGCTTCACTCCATAGAGTTTCAGCTCTACTGACATCACCGTACTCTACCATTTCTTTTTCATCATCTGCAAGTCCTCTTGCCTGAGCCTGAATTTCTAAAATCCTCTTATCGGCTTCGGACTCGGCAGCCTCCGTTTTTTTCTCCGATTGCTCCATAGAATTTGCTTTGGAGCAGGCGGAAAGGCAAGACACTAATACCATCAGTATAAGTAAATATTTTAATCTAAGCATATGAATTCTCCTTATAATCGAAAAAATAATACGGGATTTGGTAATACACATTTTACTTGGCTGTCAATATGCGGTCATTACAAAAATGCCACTCTCCCGAAAGAAAATGGCATTCCAAATGAAGCATCGGGGATTCGAACCCCGGACAACTTGATTAAAAGTCAAGTGCTCTACCAACTGAGCTAATGCTCCAGACCTGGGCTAGCTGGATTCGAACCAGCGAATGCAGGAGTCAAAGTCCTGTGCCTTACCGCTTGGCGATAGCCCATTAAATATTAGATAAGAATGGAACTTTCGCCCCATTCTTATTAATAAAGGTGGATAGTGGGACTCGAACCCACGACATCCAGAACCACAATCTGGCGCGCTAACCAACTGCACCATACCCACCATAACGTGCTTGGGGGGATTCGAACCCACGACCTACGGCTTAGAAGGCCGTTGCTCTATCCAGCTGAGCTACAAGCACACATCTGACAAACCCAAAAAATGATTTACGAAAGCGGGTGATGGGAATCGAACCCACGTATCCAGCTTGGAAGGCTGGTGTTCTACCATTGAACTACACCCGCATCGTTATGAACACATAGTGCCGGTACTTTAGGCACTGACGTGCGTTACACGCGAAACACACAGCGAAGTATTTTAAAGCTTAGTATTCCGTATGAGTCGGGGTGACAGGATTCGAACCTGCGACCTCCTGGTCCCAAACCAGGCGCTCTAGCCAAGCTGAGCCACACCCCGATATTAAAATTTTTCCGCACCACTCCGGTGACGCAACATTAATTATATAATAAGGGAAAAGGGATGTCAACCTCTAAATTTAGGTTTTTTTTAGGTCCTGGATGGATCGGGAAGTCGAAAAACTGACCATGAGCGCAGACATATTTCTAACGCTTATGATCAGTTTTCCAATTTCACGTACCGTTATTCAAACCGGAACAAATCAAAATTTGATTTGAACTATTTCCGGAGGGACTACTCGTTGGCCTTTAGTTCAAACCCGCTATATGCTGTCTCCAAGCCATGTTCAGCGGGGTCCAGGCCGTCTATTTCGACTTCTTTAGATACACGCAGGCCATTCACCTTATCTATAATCTTGAATGTGATATACATCGTAATCAAAGTCCAGGCAAGTACTGTTAGTACTCCGATAAGCTGGATTAGGAGGCGGTCTGCTTTACCAGCGGTGAAAAGACCGTCTTCGCGGGCGAAAAAACCGATCATAAGCGTTCCAAAGAGCCCGCATACTCCATGAACGGATATTGCACCGACCGGGTCGTCGATCTTCGCTACCTTATCGAAGAATTCCACTGCAAATACCAGTAAAGCGCCCGCCAGGGCACCAATTATCGCCGCGGCCCAGGGATCTACGGCGTTACACCCGGCAGTTATTGCTACCAGACCGGCCAAAGAGCCGTTTAGTGTCATCGATACGTCTGGTTTGCCATAGCGGACCCAGGTGACGAGCATGGCGATACATGTGGCTGAAGCGGCTGCTAAATTAGTGGTCATAAAGACATTTCCGACTTCATATGCCTGTTCTGCTGTTGATAAACCGTAGCTGGATGCCGGGTTGAAACCGAACCAGCCGAACCACAGGATTAAGCAGCCCAGGGCTCCAAGCGGGATACTGTGACCGGGAATCGCCCGCGGCTTGCCGTCTTTTGTATATTTACCAATCCGGGGTCCCAGCAACTTGGCGCCTACAAGAGCAGCTGTACCGCCAACCATATGTACCGCTGTGGAGCCGGCGTAATCAATAAAGCCGGATGAACTGCCGATAGTTAAGGCCGAAAGCCATCCCTCACCCCAAATCCAGTGTGCTTCGATGGGATAGACCACGGCACTGATGACAATGCTGTACAGCACATATGAAGAAAATTTGGTTCGTTCAGCCATTGCTCCCGAAACGATGGTTGCCGCGGTAGCGCAGAACATCGTATTGAAGGCAACCAGTGCCCAGGTAGGGATGTTGCTGTCGTAATTGCCGCTGATAAAGAAATCCAGTTTACCGATGAAGCCGTTACCGGCACCCATCATCAGACCAAACCCGATGATCCAGAAGAACACCGAACCAAAGGCAAAGTCTATGAGATTTTTCATGATGATATTACCGGCATTTTTAGCTCTCGTAAATCCCGCTTCGACCATTGTAAATCCAGCCTGCATAAAGAATATTAGGGCTGCGCCGAATAGCACCCATAAAGTATCCATTGTATTAATATTTTCCATCATCCTGTCCTCCCTCAATAAAAAAGGAAGATGCACTTCAGGGTATTTCACCTCAGGTCATCTTCCTCGATCTGTTTTCGTGTTAAATTGTCTCATGCTACAGAGCCTCTTCTCCCCTTTCTCCCGTTCTGATCCGTACTGCATCCTGAACGTCATAAATAAATATCTTCCCATCACCATAATTTCCGGTATTAATTTCTTTTACGATGGTATCGATCAGGGGTTCCGCTTCTTCAGCAGTAACTACTGTTTCCACCCGCACCTTGGGCAGCAGATTGATGCCGTACTCCGCCCCCCGGTAAAGCCGCTTATGCCCTTTTTGATTACCGTAACCCATGATGTTTGAAATCATAACACCACTGCAGTTGCCGGCATCCAGGACAGCTTTCAAATCTTCCAGTTTTTCCGCTTTAATGATAATCTCCAGCTTCTTCATCCTTATAACCTCCTCATAGTTTTAACTCAGATTTCATAAACACATGGCTTATAAAACAAAAAACGAAGATGTTCTTTGTTAAGAACATCTTCGTTTCTCTGAGTTGTTATTTATTATACACCAACCACATGATTTGTCAACTAAGAATTCATTTCAAAGATAATTTATGGTGTAGTGGGCTTCACCGCTGCGGTCAATGTCCATCAGGATATAACTGCATTTCCGGCCTTCCTGACGGGGATAGGATATACTGCCGGGATTTAAGGTGGTTAAATCATCCTCAATTACCAGCTCCGGGCGGTGGGTATGCCCATACATCACGATATCAGCCTGCCTTGCACGGGCCTCTTCTTTCAACCGCTCATTCCCCATGCTGACACCATAGCGGTGTCCATGGGTAATAAATACGCGGTACTTCCCGATCAAAAACTCTTCCTCTTTTTCCAGATCGGAAAAGAAGTCATTGTTTCCTCCGACGATATGCACCGGGCAATCTGCCACCGCTTCGACATAATCCTCTCCGCCCTCTGTATCACCCAGGTGAATCAACATATCAAGCTTACCTATTCTGCCCAAAACATCATCTAACGTTCTATGCCTTTTATGCGTATCGCTGATTATCAAAATTTTCATAATTCCAGTCCCACTTTACTATTATTTTTCCAGTCTCTGCTCCATAATCGTACGCATTTTACGCAAACCAACTCCACGATGGCTCAATTCATTTTTCTTTTCCGGTGCCAGCTGTGCTGTCGAGCATCCGAATTCCGGGAGATAAAAGATCGGATCATAGCCAAATCCGTTTTCGCCGATAATCTCGTGGCCGATAATGCCCTCGATAGTCCCTCTTACCACCTCTGTGGTTCCATCCGGGAATGCCGCTGCGATAGCACACACAAACCGCGCTGTCCGCTGTTCATCGGGCACTCCCGCTAAACGTTCCAGCAAGAGGTTATTCTTGATGTCATAGGACGTATCGGTTCCGGCGTAGCGAGCCGAATAAATTCCCGGCTCTTTATTCAGATAATCAATCTCCAATCCGGAATCATCACCTAAAATAATATCATCCGGCATCATCGCAGCGATAGCCCTGACCTTTATCAGGGCGTTTTCCTCAAAGGTACTGCCATCTTCCACGATATCGATATCAATCCCGACCTCCTTCATGGATAGTACATCCATGCCCAGATCAGCCAGAATCATACGGATTTCCTCCATCTTATGTTCATTGGCAGTAGCAAAAATAATTCGTTTATTCATAGCTTGTTATCCTCGCGTTTATTTTTTACGGGGCGGCCTCGGTCCCTGGAACTGATAAAAATAGGTCTTCAGCATGCCATTATATATTTTACGGTTCTTATCTGCTTTTCGGCCGAAATATCGTTCGGCATCATCATAGCTGGTGATCATATACGCCGACCAGCTATCAAGCTGAGCAAAACTCTCACCGAAGTCCCGATAGAGGCCTGGCAGATTCTCCTTGTCTTCAAGACGCTCGCCGTACGGCGGGTTGGTAATCACAAAACCGTATTTTTTCGGGTGGCGCAGATCTTTAACCGCCCGCTCCTGAAAATGAATCATATGATCAACGCCGGCTTCCACGGCATTTTCTCTGGCAATCCGGAGGACCGAGCCATCGCTGTCATATCCCTGGATATCGACTTCCACATCACGGTCGATCATATCATTTGCCTCATCGATTACCTCGTTCCAAAGTTTCTTCGCAACCAGATTCTCCCATGTCTCAGCCGTAAATGGCCGGTTCATCCCCGGAGCAATATTAGCTGCCATCATCGACGCCTCGATAGGAAATGTACCGCTGCCGCAGAAAGGATCTACCAGAATCCGATCCTTTTTCCACGGTGTCAGCATAATCAAAGCCGCTGCCAGCGTTTCGGTAATCGGTGCCATCCCCGACTTCTCGCGATAGCCGCGCTTATGCAGGGATGTACCGGTGGTATCGATGCCGATCGTAACCACGTCTTTCATTAAAAATACCCGCACCGGATATTCTGCTCCATCTTCATCGAACCAATCGATATGGTAATGGAACCTCATCCGCTCAGCCATCGCTTTCTTCATGATCGACTGAATGTCAGAAGGGCTGAACAGCTTACTTTTGACAGACGCCGCCTTCTTCACCCAGAACCGGCCGTCCTTCGGTATATATTCTTCCCATGGAAGGGCTTTTGTCCGCTCGAACAGTTCATCAAAGGTGAACGCCTTGAACTCGCCTATCTTCAACAGAACCCGTTCGGCTGTACGGAGAAAAATATTAGCCCGGCAGATCGCATCGGCATCACCATAGAATGTGATCCGGCCGTCTTCAACCTTAGATATTTCATATCCCAGATCCTGTATTTCACGTTTTAATACCGCTTCCAGTCCAAAATGGCAGGGAGCGATCAATTCCATCATCCTCATGCAATTCCTCCTAAATTCTATAAGGTTATCATACGTTTTATCAATCCCACTTGTCAACATAAAAGATTTCCGGTATAAAAAAAGCAGCAAGAGGGAGTACCGTTAGATACTCCCTCTTGCTGCCTACGTATATTTAGTAGTTATTGTTCATGTCTGTGTTTTCGTTTGAGTTGTTGTTCTGAGATGCATTCTTTGCTTTGTTCTTGTTAGATGCATTTGTACTCTTATTCTGCTTATTGTTGTCTGAGGTAGCAGATGAATAATTGTTGCTCTCATTTGAACTATAATTCTTAGCCATTTTTGTATCCTCCATATCAATAATTACTGGTTACAGTGTTATTATGACCAGAATTTTAAGTTATATGTAAAAAATAATTGGAAAATTTTAAGTATTTTTACAATTTCATCTTGCTTTTTATTACAACATATATTATACTAAATTTTGTAGAAAGGCAACTTTCTACAACCCCTTATTAATTATTTATACTCCCCTCAAAAGATCGATGGCTCCCCCATCGATCTTTTACTTTGTCAAAAAAAGATGCCCGGAATACACTTTGGTCAGAAGCGAAGGCATCTTTTGTAAGATTACATCTCGTTCATCGCGTCAGCAAACGCACGATAAAAGCAATGATAAGCAGCGGTACGATTATCGGCAGCAAAAGGCTCAGCAGACCTGTTATAATTGCAAATACGATCACAATGATCCCTACTGCCATCAACACCAACAGAAGCTTCTTCCACCAGGTATCAATTCCGAACTGATAGTAGGGCTGCCGGTCTCTCTGCTGCTCATGCTGTCTCTCACCAGCCGGTTCATAGGTGTAGCTGCTGTTGCCGTACCGGTGGCTGCCGGACGGAGAATCGATGATATTGCGGGCAATCACCCAGGGATCACCCAGCATTTCCAGCACCTCGGCTTCTACCTTTCCATTGCGCATCTCTTCAGCGATATAATTGCTGTAATAATCAATATTTTCTTGTACCGCTGAAGCATCCAGATCATTTACCAGTGCTTCGCGAAGCTGATTCAAAAACTCACTTCGATTCATCTTTAAGCTCCTTTACACTTCAAATAGTAAATCACCATAGGAAGGCATTGGCCATATATCTTTCTCTACGATCATCTCCAGTTCGTCCACCGGTTTGCGCAGAGCTTCCATCGCCGGTATTACCTTCTTATAATAGTAAGCAGCTCTCTTTGGACCTTCCGGCTGAGCAGCCGCTGATTCGGTTTCTGTCTGCAGCAGCTTCAGGCTTTTAGAGATGGCTTTTAACAATACAGTTACATCTTGCAGCAGCCCGGTCTGCACTTCTGCGTCCCCACCTGCCGCTTTTACCGCATTGATCGTATCAGCCAGGCTTCTGGTTGCATTTACGGCCACCGGTATAATCTGCTTACTTGCCACGTCGATCATAGTCCTTGCTTCTATGTTGACCGCCTTGGCGTAATTCTCATATTTTATCTCTTCACGGGACTCTAATTCAGCCCGGGTAAATACATGAAACCTTTCAAACATCATCACCGTCTGATCGCTGGTCAGTGCCGGCAGCGCTTCCACCATTGACTTAATATTGGGGAGTCCACGTCGTTTTGCTTCTTGCACCCACTCTTCAGAATAACCGTTTCCGTTGAAAATAATACGCTGGTGTTCGGTTGCATATTGTTTTATTAAATTATGTACTGCTTCATCAAAATCCGGCGCCTTCTCCAAAATGTCACACGCTTCGGCAAAACTCTCTGCAACGATCGTGTTTAATACAATGTTGGATGATGCAACCGAATCCCTGGAACCTACCATCCGGAATTCAAATTTATTGCCGGTAAAAGCAAAAGGTGAAGTACGGTTGCGGTCGGTTGCATCTTTAGAGAGGTTCGGCAGCCATTTCACATCGGTCAGGAGCTTGCCGCCGCTCAGACTGTGGGTCGCTTCGCCGGTTGTGATGAGCTGATCCAGTACATCGTCGAGCTGCTCTCCCAGGAATACGGAAATAATCGCCGGCGGAGCTTCATCAGCTCCCAGACGATGATCATTGCCCGGATCGGCTGCCGATTCACGGAGCAGTTCGGCATGTTTATCCACCGCTCTCAAAATACAGGTCAGTACCAGCAGAAATTGAATATTCTCATGCGGGGTCTTGCCCGGTTCCAGCAGATTCTTACCGTCATCAGTAGTGAGCGACCAGTTATTGTGTTTACCGGAACCATTCACGCCGGCAAACGGTTTCTCATGCAGAAGACACTTCAGTCCGTGCTCATTAGCAATCCGCTTCAAAGTCTGCATAACGATCTGATTATGGTCAACCGCTACATTGCATTCCGAATAGATTACCGCCAATTCATGCTGTGCCGGAGCCACTTCATTGTGCTGGGTTTTAGATGTAACCCCCATCTTCCACAGTTCCTGGTTGACATCACGCATAAAGGCCGCAATCCGCCGGCGCAGGGTGCCGAAATAATGATCATCCAGCTCCTGTCCCTTGGGCGGCATCGCGCCAAACAGGGTACGGCCGGCAAAAATAAGATCTTTGCGCTTATAAAACTTTTTACTGTCGATCAGAAAATATTCCTGCTCGGCTCCTACCGAGGGGGTCACACGCTTTGATGCTGTATTGCCGAATAACTGCAGTAAGCGCAGTGTCTCGATATTAATGGCTTCCATGGACCGCAGCAGCGGTGTCTTCTGATCCAGTGCGGCACCGGTATAAGAACAGAAGGCGGTAGGGATACAGAGGGTTCCGCCGGCGGCATCTTTCCTGACAAATGCCGGCGACGTACAATCCCATGCTGTATAGCCTCTCGCTTCAAATGTTGCCCGCAGTCCGCCGGAAGGAAATGAAGACGCATCCGGCTCACCCTTGATCAGTTCTTTCCCCGAAAAACTCATCAATACCCTTCCGTTAGGCAGCGGTGCCGACAAAAAGGAATCGTGCTTCTCCGCCGTAAATCCGGTCAGCGGCTGAAACCAGTGGGTGTAATGGGTTGCGCCTTTCTCAATCGCCCATTCCTTCATCTCGTGAGCGATGACGTCGGCTGTGGTGAGCTCTAAATCTTTTCCCTCTTCAATTGCCTGCTTCAAATCCTTATAGACCTTCTTGGGCAGACGCTCCTGCATCACCGTATCGTTAAATACGTTCTCCCCAAAGGATTCTGCAACATTAAATAATTCTTCCATTCTTTATTTTCCTTCCCATTACGTTATACTTCACATGCAAATCACTCGGTTTAAAGTGAAGAAAAGGCCTTCCAAATAGCTGGAACGCCTTTCTAGTCCTTACGCTTTTCCTACTGAACCAAACAATTCCATCTTTTCTTTCACAGTTGCGATAATTGCATCTGAACCTGGCTTTAATAGTTTACGCGGATCAAATCCTTTACCCTCTAAGTCTTTACCTTCTTCCACGTATTCACGTGTCGCTGCAGCAAAAGACAGCTGGCATTCTGTATTAACATTGATCTTTGCGACACCAAGATCAATGGCTTTTTTAATCATATCTTCCGGAATACCGGTTCCGCCGTGGAGTACCAGCGGCATATCTCCAGTCAATTGCTGAATAGCATCCAGCGTCTCAAAGCTCAAGCCTGCCCAGTTATCCGGATATTTTCCGTGAATGTTGCCGATGCCGGCTGCCAGCATATCAACACCAAGATCTGCGACCATCTTGCATTCCTGAGGATCAGCGCATTCGCCCTGACCGATTACACCGTCTTCTTCGCCGCCGATCGATCCCACTTCAGCTTCGATAGACATTCCCTTTTCCCTGCAGATCGCAACCAACTCTTTGGTTTTAGCTACGTTTTCCTCAATCGGATAATGGGAGCCGTCGAACATAATAGAAGAAAATCCGGCTTCAATGCACTGCATACATCCGTCATATGTGCCATGATCGAGATGAACCGCAACCGGAACTGTAATATTGTAGTATTCCAGCATCCCGTTTACCATTCCCATGATCGTTTTATATCCGCCCATGTATTTTCCAGCACCTTCAGATACTCCTAAAATCACCGGTGACCTGGTCTCCTCTGCTATCAGTAAAACAGATTTCGTCCATTCCAGATTGTTGATATTGAACTGTCCTACTGCATAGTGTCCCGCTTTGGCTTTCTGCAACATTTCTTTTGCTGATACTAACATGATTTATTTCCTCCATTTCTTCTTCTCAGGCATTTTATTCCTTTTACAAATATACCATCAACCTTAAACCAAGTCAAGTTCCTGGACGGTGCATTAAGTGAATCGTAATATATTTTAATAAGTTAAAAGGGATACTGCTTCTGCAGTATCCCTTTTAGTGACCCCTAGGGGAATCGAACCCCTGATTCCACCGTGAGAGGGTGGCGTCTTGACCGCTTGACCAAGGGGCCTAGCTATGAGCACTTAGTGTCTGTACTTTAGGCGCTTACGTGCGATGCATGCGGGATACTTAGCGAGGTCTTCCCGAGCTTAGTAATTCCGTGTAGCTATGAGCACTTAGTGTCTGTACTTTAGGCACTTACGTGCGATGCATGCGGGATACTTAGCGAGGTCTTCCCGAGCTTAGTAATTCCGTGTAGCTATGAGCACTTAGTGCCTGTACTTATGTATCGTGCTGGCCTGTACCAACTAAATCATTCATATCCCACTTGCATATTGTAGCGCATTTCACCACAATATACAAGTATTTTTTAATTGACTTTATTTATGCCTCTTCATTTGGCTTTTGTTCCAAAAGCTTCTCGCTATTCACAGCCAGCTTCTGAATCCGGTCGTTAGGTACCATGATCTTCAGGGCCTTACTTTTATTTTCTATCCCGACAAAATCGTGATCGCCGCCGAATTCCCCATCCAGAGTCCAGGCAATCTCTTCATTCGACTCAAACGTTATCTTTCCGGCCTTGAATGCATACATATGCTTGGAGTCAATATCGTTCAGCACCAGCGCACCGATAATCTCCTGCATTTCAATGGCATTCTTCGGTTTCTTAATCAGAGTCACCTCAAATTCACCGTCATCGAATACCACGCGGTCTCCGATCATGTTTCGGAATCCCCCGACCGATCGGGAATTGGTAACCATGCCGAAAATAAAGTCCTCTTCGATTTCCACATCATCATAGGTAACTTTTATGCAGTAAGAAGGAATGTTAAAAATACGCTTGCTCCCTTCCAGAACATATGCCAGATGGCCGAAGATATTTTTCATTTCCTGCTTGGTCTGATAGGAAACATCGGTAAACATGCCAAACGCCGCAATGTAAACAAAAACATCTTCATTAAAGACTCCGATATCGCAGGAAAATGAGGTCCCGTTGACAGCTGTATCAGCCGCTTTGAGCAGATCCCGCGGAATGTAGAGACTATTGGCAAAATCGTTAGTCGTGCCGGTCGGAATGTATCCGATCGGAGTTTTGGTCCGGCGGTGCATCATCCCCGTTACCACCTCATCGATCGTACCGTCCCCGCCGCTGCATATGATCAGGTCATATACTTCTTCGTACGACCGCACTTTGCTGTATGCATCATGATAGCTCTGAGTCGGATATACGGTCGGCTCATAGCCGGCTTTTACTATTATGTCGATTATATCTGCTAGTTTGGGTTTAATTAAGCCCTTTCCGGCGTTGGGATTATAAATAAACAGCGCTTTCTTCATATGCACCTCCGCTTAAACGAAAAGGACATATACATGTCCTTTTGTTTTACTTGCTGTTGGATAAAAACTTTTCTATTCCATTAACCGCCACTTCTTCATCGTTACCGTCAGCCACCACCGTCAGGGCGTCGCCGCCGGCGAGTTTCAAACTCATCATACCCATGATGCTCTTAGCGTTAATCTTCTTATTTTCTATTTCTATGTATATCTGGCTGTCATACTGGCTGGCTTCCTGCACGAGCAAGGCGATCGGCCTCGCATCCAGACCTTCATTCAATTTGACGATTACCGGTTTTTTAATCATAGTTTTCCTCCTTGAACTTCTCTTAACTTGTCTGCAATTTCACTCAGCTTTCGCAGCCGATGGTTGACCCCTGATTTACCGACCGGAGGAGTCAAAGACTCACCCAGTTCTTTCAGCGTTGCATCAGGTTGTTCCAGCCGCGCAACTGCCACATCTTTCAGGCTTTTGGATAATTTCTGAAAGCCCATATGATCTCTGATAAAAAAAATATCATCCTTTTGTTTGACCGCCGCTGAAACGGTTTTATTTAAATTGGCCGTTTCACAGTTGACCGTACGGTTGACGCGGTTCCGCATTTCCTTTACGATCCGCACATTTTCCAGCTCCATCAGAGCAACATGCGCTTCCATAACATTCAACATATCTACAATCTGAGCACCTTCTTTCAGATATACAACCAACGACTTCTTTCGGTTTACAATTTTGGCTTCCATTGCAAAGCTGTTGATGATACGCTGCACCTGTTCGGCCATTTCATTCGACTGACAGACGATTTCAAAGTGATATGATTTGTGCGGGTCACTGATGGAGCCTGCGCTTAAGAATAGGCCCCTGATGAATGCCCGTTTGCAGCAGGCACGCTGCACCACTACATTGCGGACACTC
>Ga0153996_1000311_pt1 | contig 22661 bp, 18 predicted proteins | sample TSNC080MetaG_FD_104728 | JGI IMG/M metagenome (GOLD analysis project Ga0153996, IMG submission 104728) | Attine ant fungus gardens microbial communities from North Carolina, USA - TSNC080 MetaG | ecosystem: Host-associated > Fungi > Mycelium > Unclassified | place: USA: North Carolina, Lumber...
TTGTCGTTCGTCTTTTATGCCATCCAAAAATATTAATATTTCTTCCATGCTTTTGACACAACCTTTTTTTCTGATTGTATCAATTTATTCCTTTTTTTTCTACTTTTTCATGCGTTTGTCGTGACCGGAAACGGCGAGGGCAGCAAGGACAGTTGTCTTTTGATTCAGCGTACTGTCCTAAGTTCCCTGCACTCTAATATAAAGATTCAAAAATAATCGTCAGGTTGCCTGATTGCTCAGATCGTCCCCGGCAACTGAAATAGCTTAAATTATTCGAGAAAAATTGCAACAAAAGTAGGAGGGGTCACCATGGAAAAAAACACCGTTAACCAACTTGCTGCCGCACTTTATGAGGCGGAAAAAAGTGGTGCGGCTATTGAAAGCCTTACCGACAATTATCAGTTTAGCAACGATGAAGCCTACCAAATTCAGCTTCAAGGTATGAACCTAAGGTTGGCCGATGGACACCATATTGTTGGCAAAAAGATTGGTCTGACGAGTAAGGCGATGCAGAATGCGCTTGGCGTATTTGAGCCTGATTATGGTTATATCGCCGACTATATGGTGGGATATGAAGGTGAAGCTATTATCCTCAGTAAACTTATCGCTCCCAAAGTCGAACCGGAGATCGCTTTTGTACTCAAGGAAGACCTCCAGGGGCCAGGTGTAACGATTGCCGATGTCCTGCGGGCTACTGCCGGGATTATGCCGGCTATTGAGATTATTGACAGCAGGGTAAAGGACTGGAAAATAAAAATTCAGGACACGATTGCCGACGGGGCTTCTATCGGCAGGGTTATTATGAGTGGTAAGTTAACTCCCATTGACGAAATTGACATGAGATTTATGGGACTTGTTCTTGAGAAAAATGGTGAAATAGTTGCTACTGCGGCCGGAGCTGCCGTGCTTGGGCATCCGGCCAATGCTGTTGCCTGGTTGGCTAATAAGCTGGCTAAGTATGATATCGCCTTGAAGAAGGGCGAGATTATCATGTCAGGTTCTTTTACTGCCGCCTGCCCGGTAGCTGAGGGTGACAGCGTAACTTGTTATTTTGATCATATCGGCAATGTGTCGGCGCGTTTTAAAAAATAGAAAGGAAAAAGTAAATGGAGAAAGCCGAAAAAAGTTACTAAATTTATTACGAAACGATTCTCCGTTTGGGTTCTGATTTTTGCAGGCATAGCTTTTCTTTCCCCTGATCCATTCAAGCCATTTGGTAAGTTTATACCTTACTTGCTAGGATTGATAATGCTAGGTATGGGCCTTGCTATGAGCTTGGACGACTTCAAACTAGTTTTTTCTCGGACTAAGGATGTCCTGTATGGTGTCGGACTTCGCTGTATCATTAATGCCTGGAATTGCATTCTGTATTGCCAAGGTGTTAAACTTGCATCCTTCACTCGCTGCCGGTCTGATTTTGGTTGCTGCATGTCCCCGTGGAACGGCGTCCAATGTTATGACATTCATTGCTAAAGGGGATACTGCATTATCTGTAACAGTATCCAGTATAAATACTATACTGGCTCCGCGCTGCATCTGTGACCAATAAATAACATAAGTGGCTAACTCCAACCCGTATTGGTCGTTTAGGGCAAGTCATAAGTTTGAAATGAGGCTGTCGCATTAAAGGGAATTCTACGATATATTGTGAGTATTCTTAAACAAGAAACACAATATATCGTAGAAATAGGCTTAGTGCGACAGCCTCATTTTTCCCCACGTTTTATCCGATGACTAAACCGCGTCTTAACTCCCTCTTCTGCAAGCGGGAGTTAAGGCGGCTAAGTCATTCGGATAAGGTCGACTAACTTCAGATGGGGTAGAAGCCTCACTTGAATCCTTCGTCTCTCTTTATCGTCGCCTTATAAAGCCTTTGATCCACAAGAAATATAAAGTTAAGCTGGCAATGCGGGGGAACTCGCTTAAACTAAGAGCTGCCGGGGATGTTGATAACATCCCCGGCAGCTCTTAGACGTTTAACAATTATTACTGTTGAGAAATAAAATCCGGTTCAACGGCTTTGCGGGCGGCCGCTATATTTTCAGCTAGTGTATCAGGATGCGCAACACATCCCGGCCCAAGCATAAGCCCTTTAGATCCTGCCTGCCGAATGGCGTTAACAACTTCGAGCACAACATCATCCGCACATCCTGTTGACAAAGCGCCTTCTTCATCCATACCGCCGATCAAGCACTTGTCAGTCAGCGAACGAGCTTCCTTCAACGAAGGATAAACTCTGCGATCATGCCAATTAAGAGCCTGCACCGGATAATTCGACAGCTCATCAATCCGAATATTATCTCCGTGCATATGAAGGATATTAAACCAAGTCCCTTGATTGGCTTCATTTAGGACTAGACGATCGTAATACTCTGCAAAAGCTTTAAATTCATCATCACTCATTAACTCTTTATCGGCACATTGTGTAGCGAAGAAAAATCCGGACACTCCCAGCTTGATGTTTTCGCGAACAAAATTAATTGTGGTTTCGGTAATAGCAGCCAAAGCTTTATGGAAGATGTCAGGATGGGTTTTCATATCTTCAAAAATGCGGTTGCCGGCAAGCTTGCGAGCAGTTGTCAATGGAGAGAAAAGTGTCTGAATAAACGGTACCTCATCTTGTACAAGCTCGCCTACATACTTTGCCAACAACAATTGCTTTCCCCAGTTTCCAAAGTACGGCGGAAGCGGTTTGATTGTATTCCACTCCTCAGCAGAATCAATGGCAAACTTATGAACGACGGGTGTCCCTGTCTCAGTGCAAAAAAACTTTATTTGGCACCCCCAGTCCTGTACACTGTAAAGCCCAAATGGCATTAATTTAATAAAATCCAAATCATAAGTTTGCTGTTCGGTCACCTGCAATTCAGCTAATGTCCGCGGATCCTGGTCAACGCTAGGGAAGTGCATCCAAACAGAGATGGGAACTCTGTCAACCTCCTGAAGCGCTAAAGCACCTTTGACTCTTTCAATTTTGTTCATTAGGCTACCTCCTAGTTCTTTATACTGGCACTAATTTAGACGCATATTTCATGCCAAGGAAAAAACCAGATAATTAAAGAGTCGACAGGTAAAATTAGTGATAATAATGAGAAATTACTGATAATACACTAAGTTGCTGATTATTCTCATTATTATCACTAGACATATAAAAGCTCATTGTTTTAGGCAAATTGCCGCTCGACCATGATTATCACTACTGTGATAAGTTATCACTTTAACTGGCTAAATACCCAGTCAACTTGCTCCTCCTTACGACTCTAAAATCAAACTTTTTGAAAGCTTAAGCAAGCCGAAAACAAATGCGAATCGATACTACAGCGGCACTTTTACTATCATCATGCTTCTGCTAAGCCAACACTTGGCACGCAATATGCAGATACAGTTGGTATTACCAAAGAGGAGGATATTATTTATGAATCATCGTTCAATCATTGAATTGCTGAAAGCAGAAGTAGTGCCTACCAGTGGCTGTACTGAGCCAGGAGCTGTCGCTCTTGCCACAGCACATGCAAGCGGCTACTTATCAGATCCAATTAATCAAATTATTGTCCATGTCAATCCTAATATATTCAAAAACGGTGTTGCGGTCGGAATTCCAGGAACAGATCAAACCGGCCTGCATATTGCGGCCGCGCTGGGAGCAATTAAACGGCATCCTGAAAAGCAGTTGATGGTTTTGGAGAATGTTACCGATGAAGATTTGCAGGCCGCCAAGAATCTGGTAAAACAAAATATTGTTCAAATTGAAGTTGACAGCACCATCAGCACGCTCTGGATCAAAGCGCAGGTTAAAGCAGGTGACAATTTGTGTGAGGCGATTATCCGCGATCGGCACACAAATGTAGTCAATATTACGCTGAATGGTAAAAATGTGTTTTCGAAAGAAAGTCTGTCTGAAAGCACTACTAACTTTCGTGCCGTGTTAAGTGCTGAGAACACAAAAATTGACGATATCATCAAAGTAGTTGAAGAAATTCCGTACACAGACATGTCTTTTTTGCTTGACGGAGTTGAGATGAACTTGCATGCAGCCAATACAGGACTTGACAAAAAATCAGGATTAGGAATTGGGGCAATGTTCAGTGAAATGGTCAAGAATGGTGTGCTGTCCAACGATATTGTCAGCAATGCCAGAATTCTGACAGCAGCGGCAACCGATGCGCGTATGGCGGGAGAAAATATCCAAGTCATGAGCAGCGCGGGCAGCGGTAACCATGGAATTACAGTTACGCTGCCGGTCTACGCTGCGGCAAAAAACCTAGGTTCCTCTGAAGAACAATTGATTAGAGCCATAGCCCTCAGTCATCTAATTACTATTTATGTAAAAATTCACACCGGAAGCTTATCTGCACTATGTGGGTGTGCAGTCGCTGCTGCTACCGGAGCTGCATCAGCAATTACTTGGCTGATGGGCGGAAAAGAGCCAAATGTTGCCGCTGCAATCAAGCTGGTCATAGCAAACTTAACCGGAATGATTTGCGATGGCGGCAAAGTCGGCTGTGCTTTAAAGCTTGCCACAGCCGCATCTTGTGCTGTCGAAAGCGCTTTGCTTGCGCAAGGGAACGTTGTTGTTCCGTCAACAAACGGAATTTTAGCGGAAACGCCCGAAGATACCATTGCCAATCTTGGAATGGTCAGTAATCCGGGCATGCTGACTACAGACAAAATTATTTTAGACCTGATGTTAAATAAAAATTGACAAGTGGATGATTTGTAGGTAAACAGGCATACAGGCATACTAAATACATGGAGGTATAATTATGGATCGGTTATTGATTATTTTCCTGATTGTAATCGCGTATATCATAGGCTGCACCCTTGTCGGTATGTGGTCAGTTAAACGGACTCAAGATACATCAAGTTTTATGAATGCCAAACACCAGATGGGGGCAGTAATGGTCGGTTTTTTACTGATGTCTGAAGTCATAGGAGCAGCCTCGACTCTGGGCACGGCGCAATCTGCTTTTAATAAAGGTATTTCGGCCTCCTGGAATGTGCTAAGTCTTGGCTTGGGCTACTTTTTATACTCCAAATTCATGGCTGCAAAATACCAGAAATTAGGAGTATATACAATTTCCGGCGCTCTAGCGAAATACTATGGCAACGGTATGCGAACTGTTGTTTCACTTGCCATGATCTATGCATTGATTATTCTTACTGTAGCAACTATGGTTGGTGGGGCGGCCACACTGGCAACTTTGCTAGATATGCCAATCAGTACCGCTGTTTTCTTCATCGCCGCCGCAGCGACGTTGAACGTAACAATGGGTGGTATCCGTGGAGTTGGCTACGCCAACATTATTCATACTGCGGCAAAATTCCTCGGACTTGGTATAGTCTCATTCGTTGCCTGGCAAATGCTGCAAACAAAACCTGGGGCTATGGAAGCCCTGCATAATCTGCCGGCGATGTACTTCTCACCGCTCGGGATGGGCCCAGCAACCTTAATTGCTTGGACGGTAGCAAATGTTGGCACGATTTTCGCCACACAGTATGTCATGCAATGTATTGGCTCACTTTCTTCACCCTCTGACGCTCAAAAAGCCAGCTTAATAGCAAGTGTTGCAATACTGCCGATCGGCCTAGTGGCGGCATTTATTGGAATCGCAGCAAAGGTGTTGTTTCCAGAAATCAGCAGTGTTAAGGCACTGCCCATCTTCTTCAATCATATGAATCCGTGGCTGGCCGGTTTAGGTGTTGCAGGTGTTGCTTCAGCTACTTTTGTTACTATTTTGGTCTGTCAGCTTGGTATAACCGCATTAGTCATGAGCGATTTCTACACACCATATTTCAAACCCAATGAAAAACAGTCTATGAAGGCAACACGCATTATTTCGATCATCACCGGCTTAATCCCAATTCCTTTCGCCATTTATGCCCCTGGTATTCTCAAGACGGTGTTTTTTGCCCGTTCAATCCGTACATCTTTAGCGGCTATAGTAATTATGATGTTCTATTTACCACTCTTCGGTACTAAAAAAGGAGCTATTACTGCATTAATATGCAGTATAATCTTAATTACCGCGTGGACACTGCTAGGCGAGCCTTGGGGCATCCCCAATGTCTACATTGCCGCTTTAACACCGCCCCTTGTAATGGGAATTGATCATTTATTCTTTAAAAAACTGAAGAATGACCCATCACCTCAAACAAATTAAAGTATATTATTGCCAGACAGGGATGTTATACCACCCTGCCTGGCATTTCTCAACGATGATTGTCGTCATCTTTTTATCCGGTGACTAAACCGCGTCCTAACTCCCGCTTTTGTAAGCGGAGTTAGAAGTGGCTAATTCATTCAGATAAGGTCGACTAAACCCCAGATGGGTAAAAAGCCCACCTGAAGCGTTCGTCTCTCTTTATCAGTGAGTCTATAGTTTAGACTACTTCAATAAATGCTACTATCTGTTTTACCCCAGGGACAGTTAGTTCTTTAATTGAAGAACTTTAGGGGCGGCTCAAGCACTTGTATTTACAATGGTTACTATTGTTCAGTATTACAGAGCGACAAACTTTTGTTGTTGGATTCTGTACAGAATAAACACTACAATATAGAGGGTTTCGTCCATATCACATAGAATTTAGGCTCAACACCAATAATGTCACTTGGCAAATGAAAAAACCTGTTTCCTGTATGTAAGCGGATAGTGCGCTATCCATTTATTGGACAATTAATTGTCGAGCGTACATTTTGATGTTGAGGCAGTATTTATTACTGGGGGTGATATTCTTGACATTATTAAAACAGATCCAGTCAACTGCACAAAAAATAGCCGAAGCTACTGCGGGCGTATTGAATGTTGAGGTTACAATTGTTGACACTGCCTTGGTGAGAATTGCCGGGACAGGTATCTATCCAATCGCCATCGGACGAAAAGTAACCGATCAATCGATTTATCATAGCGTTATTCAAAACAAACGAGAGTTGGTCATTCAGAACAGCAAGATGAAAAAATGTAATGCCTGTGATATCCGCCCATCATGTAATCAACTGGCTGAATTATGCTGTCCCATCGTACTTGGTACTGAAGTATTAGGAGCTATTGGATTAATTGCCTGCTCACCGGAACAACAACATAAAATTCTAAATGAGACAGAACGACTATTGGCATTTGTTCGCCATATGGCTGAACTCATTGCGTCGAAAGCACTTGAGGTTACTAATATCGACCGCTTGATTGTCATGAGAAATGAATTGCAAGCTGTACTTAATCTCATTGCCGAAGGCGTATTGGCTATTGATCATATGGAGAAGGTTACACAAATCAATTATGCGGCAGAAAAAATGCTAAGAGTGAAAGCCCAGGACGTCATTGGCTTTCATATTGATGAAATACTGCCTGGAACCCCCATTTCAGAAGCTCTGTTGCATGGTACAGGATTTTCTGATCGTGAAATGAGTATCTGGCAAAAAGGAAGGCACCATCATTATATAATAAACGCAACGCCAATGATTGTTGAAGGTGTAACCAAAGGCGTAGTTGCCAATTTCCGTGAAGTAACCGGGCTGCCTTTTGCACGAACAACGGCTAAAGTTACGTTTGATAGTATCATAGGTAACAGTCAGGTCATGCTGGAATTAAAAGCCGATGCAAGCAAAGCGGCAGAAACCTCATCGACAGTGCTAATAACAGGTGAAAGCGGCACTGGAAAAGAAGTCCTTGCGCTTGCAATTCACAATGAAAGTGCGCGCTTTTCCAAACCATTTATTCCTGTAAATTGCGCTGCAATCCCCGAACACTTATTAGAAAGTGAATTGTTTGGCTATGAAGAAGGTTCATTTACAGGTGCAAAAAAAGGCGGGAAACCGGGCAAATTTCAGTTAGCCAACGGAGGAACGCTATTTCTCGATGAGATTGGCGACATGCCTCTGCCTTTGCAGGCAAAAATACTTCGGGTAATTCAAGAAAAAGTAGTTGAACCAGTGGGAGCAATCCGCTCGCAGCCTATTGATGTACGGATCATTGCAGCAACCCACCGCAATCTCGAGCTTTTAATAGCAAAAGAAAAATTTCGCGAAGATTTATTTTATCGCCTAAATGTTTTTATGCTCGTCATTCCACCATTGCGTGAACGACCCGAAGATATTATAATTTTAGCAAATCATCTGTTAAAAAAATATGCGCAAATTTTTGGAAAGGATACTAATGTCTTTGCCGCCGATGCTCAAAAATCTCTGGAAAAATACAATTGGCCAGGAAATGTCCGCGAATTAGAGAATACAATCGAAAGAGCCATTGTTCAAGCGTCTGGTAAAAAAATTCAAAAACAAGATTTGCCTGACAAATTACAAACATATAAGCCTTCAGTCTCTAATAATCCCGAGAAACAAGCTATAATTGATGCTTTAAATCTATTTGGCAGATCTCTTGTGGGAAAACGCAAGACAGCAGATCATTTAGGAATAGGCATCGCCACATTGTACCGGAAAATCCGCAAATACAATATTTAAGTATCTCACATCGCAGTCAAAATCCCAACTGACATTGAAACTATTATCACTGAACCAATTGCAAGGAGGCGCCGGTAAGCTATGACTCTCTTAGATCAGATGCTTGTAAAGAACAAATCTTTTGTTGAAAGTACGTCTTTAATCCATGAACAAGCAGGTATTTATGTCGGTAAATTACCAAAAAGAAATTTGGCTGTATTTACCTGTATGGATACAAGGCTGGTAGATTTCCTTGAGCCTGCCCTTGGTCTTAGGCGTGAAGATGCTGTCGTGATAAAAAACGCCGGTAATTCGGTGACAGGATCATTTGAGGCGACTATCCGCAGTTTGGTGATTGCCATCTATGAGCTAGGCGTGCAGGAAGTTATTGTTATCGGCCACGAAGACTGTGGCGTAGCCCACTCTAGTGCCGATACTGTCATCAATAAAATGATTAGCAGGGGAATTTCTCATGATGCGATAAAAATGGTCAAAGATGAATTGGAAATTTGGATCGATACTTTTCATCATCCTCATGATAATGTGCGGCAGGTAGTAGAAAAAATTAAAAATAATCCGCTGATCCCGGCTGATGTGCCGATTCATGGTATGATGTTTGAGCCACACACCGGTGAAGTATCGGTACTTGTTAATGGGTATGAGCAACAAAAAGAAGAAAGATAGTCGTCAATATCTATGGGTTAGTTTAAGTGTAACGTATTGGCAGTAAATTAGAAAACTGATATTTATATACAAATTTGTCACTTCGGCAGGAGTAGATCCTCTGAGGTGACAAATTTTGTATTTTAAAGCGCATACGCGCTGTTGTTGAGCAGCAGTAAGGGGAAGTATATCTTGGAAATATGCTTTAGGTTGCGACAGCACCATTTTCATTATCCCATCGCAACCTTATTCAGGGACTAAACCGCTCTTAAAACTCCGCTTCTGAGTGGGAATTTTAAGAGCGGTTTAATCATCGGATAAATATAAAATAAGATCACGACAATTGCCTGCCTTGCAGGGAATTCTCCCCTTTGATCACACCAGAATATCAGTGACAATAAGAATGGTACTCTGTGTAATGCTTTCTTGATAAGGACATTTAGGAAGACTAAGTTCTTTTTGCTTATTTGGGACGAATGCTCCTGCCTCACATCTGCCCAAAAATTAAAAAAATTCAAAAAAGTGTTGACAAAATAAACAGGACAAAAGTATAATGTATATAAGTGAGATACAGCTTGTATACAAGAATAGGAGCTACATATAAACCAGCTGCTTGTGAACTCGCTCGCATCGTATGATGACAGGACGAAATCATCTTACAATCATCCTATATTTTTTAAGTTAGCGACAACTAAAACAGAGTAATTATGGGCTTAAAAGTTAAGAGGGGGATGAGGAAGTTATGGGGAAGAGCTTGGGAGGAAAAGATAAGCTACGCTGGTTATTGGCAGGAGTTTTCTTTATGATTGGCCTGATTGCCTATATGGATCGAGCGAATTTAGCAGTCGTGGCAGAACATATGATGAGAGACCTTAACATGTCAAAGGTTGAGTTTGGCTTATTAGGTTCCCTTTTTTCATTAGGATATGCCCTTGCTCAGGTGCCAAGCGGAATTTTAGCCGAACGGTTTGGCACCAGAATTGTGGTTGCGCTGAGTCTCGTGTGGTGGTCATTTTTTACCGTACTCACTGCGCTTACCCCCAAATATATCTGGCTATGCATTGTGCGTTTTTTATTCGGCATTGGAGAAGCACCTACCTATCCTAGTAATGCGTATTCAACGCCTATTGGTTTCAAAAACATGAAAAGGCTCGGGCTGCAAGTGCGTTGCTGTCCGGCTCGTATTTTGGCCCGGTGATTGCTCCGACGTTAACTGTTTTTATCATGCTGACCTGGAGTTGGCATATGGTTTTCTACATATTTGGCGCTATTGGGTTTGTTATAGCATTGGTTTGGTATTATATGGCGCGGAGCAGGCCGGAGCAGCATCCCTGGATTTCCCCAAATGAGTTGGAGATGATTACCAACCAGCGCTCAATTTCCAAGGATGACAAAAATGTTAAGGCTCCCTGGCGCCGGTTTATCAAAAATGGACAGTTTTGGGCGATCGGCATTCAATATTTTTTTGTGGCCTATATGACGACGATGTTCATGATATGGCTGCCTACTTATTTGCAGGAAGCCAGAGGATTCTCGCTAAACCATATGGGTATTGCGGCTAGTTTTCCCTGGCTGGCAATTTGCCTTTGTGTACTGACAGGCGGAGGCATTTCCGACCGCCTGCTTCAGCAGGGAAAATCGCTGATGGTTGCCCGGGGCTACACCGCTATTTTCGGACTTGCTATTTTTATTGTCTCGATTTATTTTGCCGCCTATACCGACAGCTCCTGGGGGAGTGTATTTTGGCTATCGATGGCACTCGGCTCTCTGGGTCTGCCTGTTGTAACTTCTTGGGCTGTTGCGGCCGACAAAGGACAAGAATATGCCGGTTCAGTCAGTGGCTGGATGAATTTATGGGGTAATTTGGGAGGTGTGGCTTCACCGGTTGTTTGTGGGTGGTTTGCGCAAAATATGGGCTGGAACACGGCACTGCTGGTCAACATTGTGCCAATAGCAATGGCAATTGTCGCCTGGTATTTTATCAAGCCCGATCAACCGATCAATTGCTGACACCTATACCAGATAAAAAAATAATGGAGGGATTTTCATGTTTGTATTAAATGAACGAGTACAAGGAATTACGCCGGATTTAGTTGAATTGTATCAGAAAGTTTGTCCTTCAACTATTGGTCATATGACTGATTTTGGCTTTATTAAGGAACTACAGCCCCTATTCCGGCCAATACGGTTCGTGGGTAACGCAGTAACAGTTCAGATTCCACACTTGGACTCGACTGCAGTGCACAAAGTAATGGATATTGTGCAGCCAGGCGATGTTGTTCTGGTTGATATGTCTGGTGATACAGAGCGGTCTTGCTGGGGGGAAATGGTATCTTATATGGCCAAAGCTAAAAAAGTAGCCGGTGCTGTAATCAACGGACGAATTACCGATTATCAACCACTGCTTGACATTGGATTGCCGGTTTATTCCCGGGGAGTCAGTCCTTTAACAACACGGATTTTAGGTGTGGAGGGCGCCATCAATGTGGCAATTAGTATCTGCGGTGTTGCCATACATCCAGGAGATTTAATTGTAGCCGATGATGACGGGATTTTTGTAATTAATCCGAATCAAGCAAAAGAGTATGGTGAAAGGGCCGTGAAAATTCAAAACGGTGAAATTGAAACGAAACGGAGAATTGATGCAGGTGAGTCGCTGGCCACACTTTCTGGAGCTGCCAAATATTTTAAGTAATAGTTAAATGGAGGGATACTATGAAGATTGCAGTAGCTCAACTGATTGCTAGTAAGATAAAAGAGGAAAACTTGGCAAAAGCCCAGGAATATATCAAAAAGGCCAAGGATGCCGGAGCAGACCTGATCGTCATTCCGGAGACGTTTATGGCTTATATACCGGCTAACTCATCCGTTAAATATGCAGAAGTAGCGGAAGATTTAAGCGGGCCGTTTGTGAGCGGTCTGCAAGAAGCGGCCAAGGAGAATGGGATCTATGTAGTTTGCGGTATGTATGAGTCAAAATCAGGTGAAGCTTTACGAGCCTATAATACGACAGTGATATTGGATAGAAACGGCAATTTGATTCACAGCTATCGGAAAACGCATTTGTATGATGCCTTTGCTTATAAGGAATCGTCCAACATTATTCCTGGTGAAAACGAGCTTATGGCTGTCGACACTGAATTTGGAAAACTTGGCGTATTGGTATGTTATGAATTGCGGTTTCCGGAAATTAGCCGGCAGTTTGTTCTGCAGGGAGCCGACATTCTCCTAGTTCCCACAGCCTGGGTAGCAGGCTCGATGAAGGAAGAGCATTTTGAAACATTGGTTAAAGCGAGAGCGTTAGAAAATACCGTTTATATTTGTGCGGCTGATCAGGTAGGCAATATTTATGCTGGTCGCAGCGTGGTTTTTGATCCTATGGGAGTTACCGTGGCTAGCCTTGGCGAACAAGAAGGCCTGATTGTTGCCGAAATTGACCTTAAGCGGATTGCGGAGGTACGTCACAAATTACCTTGCCTTATGCACAGGCGGACAGAATTGTATAAGCAATAATTGCCCTGCGCAGTCATAGTATAGGGACAGTACCAAACTTGAAGTTTGGCACTGTCCCTATTAGCTTTTAAATTGTGCTCAAGTTGTATTTCATAATGAATTGGTTTATAATTCTAACGAGTACCTTGTCAACATTATATCTTAAGTTTGCCAAGGTCACTATACTAATTATTTAAAACATGAGGATGGTAGTATTGCATAACACGTTAAGTGATAGGGCTTATCAACAAATAAAAGAAAAAATTATAAGGGGCGATTACAGAGATCGGTTTTATACATCAGAAAATCAGTTGGTTAAGGAACTGGGTATGAGTCGTACACCCATCCGGGAGGCTTTGCATCGCATTGAGAGTGAAGGATTTTTAAAAATCATTCCTAAAAAAGGCGTACTGATTTTAGAATCATCGGTCAAAGAAACATGTGATTTTTTTGATCTGCGCCTAGCCATTGAGATCTATGCGTTGCGTCAGCTTAGAGGCTATTTGAATCAAGAGCATTTTGACCAACTGCAACAATTAATTGAAAAACAGCAGGATGCGTATCAAAATGAAAATTATGACAAGTGGCTGGAGCATGATGAGGCCTTTCATCAATGCTTTCTGGACATTTTTGGCAATGAGGTCTTTCTTCAAATAGCCAAAAACATCCGTCAGCGAGTTTATCATTGCCCGAATGAATACAGGCGGCGAGAGTTTTATGGCGAATCAATGAAGGAGCATATTGATTTTATTGCAGCTTTGCAGAATGATAATTACGAATTGGCTGAAAAGATTCTTTTTGATCATATTATGCGCGGAAAAATACAGAGCATGGCAAATAAGTAAAGGTAGTTATCTACTATGAGCTACCTGGGAAATAGGGAATAGCCACTGCAGGTTTTTTGAAAATTTTGGAGAATTAGTCATAGAAAAGGAGGCTGATTCATTTGTTAAAGCGAAAAATTCAAGCATTATTGCTGGCCTTAATGATGACTGTTTTTACGCAGGGCTCTGTTTTTGCCAACGTAAGCTATTTAGGTCCTGCCGGTACTTATACGGAAGAGGCCGCTATTAAATACTTTGGCGAAAAAGAACAATTATTGCCGTTTACGACAGTCGCTGAGGCGGTAGAGCAAGTGTTAACAGGGAAAACGGAGTATGCGGTAGTCCCTATAGAAAATACAATAGGCGGGCCGGTCTATTCATACCTTGACTTGATCATGGAAACACAAAATCTTATCATCGTTGGCGAAATTACTCTGCCGATAAGGCAAACGCTTTTAGCGTTGCCAGGCAGTAAGCTCAGTGATATTAAAACAGTATTATCTCACCCGCAAGGGATAACTCAAAGTACATCCTGGCTCAAAAACAACTTGCCTGACACGAAAGTAGTTGTAGTGTCAAGCACTGCTGAAGGGGCTAAAAAAGTAGCCGAAGGCCGCAATAAATCCGTAGCGGCAATTGCCGCATCAAGAAACTCACGCGTCTATAATTTAGATATACTGGCTAACGACCTGCAAGGTACTTACAATAATGCCACAAGGTTTTGGGTAGTCACTACCCTTGATAGGGCTTTACACACAGGCAACAAAGCCAGCTTGGTAGTAACCGGGGATATCGAAAAGTTACCTAAGCTATTAGGTGATTTTGATCAACGCAATTTAAAATTAGTAACAATCCACGATCGTCCAACTAAAACTAAATTTGGTGAATATATTTTTTTAGTAGAAGTTACTACTAAAAGCACTAGAAACGCTCTGTTGTCAAAGCTAGCTAGAGTTGCCAAAGATCAACAAGACTCATTTTCAATAAGGGTTCTTGGCATTTATAATGAATCAACCAATTAGTGAACTTGTTTCAGCAAGGCTGAAACATTGGGGGTTCAGGTGGAGACTCTACTCCACCTGAACTGAAGCCGCCTGTAGAGGCGGGAGTCTTGACTCAATGGTTAAGATAAATCGCTAAAGTGTATCCGATGACTAAACTTAAGATGGGGTTTTTACCCCATCTTAAGTTTAGTATCTCTTTATAACTGCTCAGCTATTGGCTGATGCAACCGATAATAAGCACCTTGCCTGGCCATCAATTCATCATGACTGCCTTGTTCGGCAATGCCTCCGCTGTCTATGACTAAAATAGTGTCGGCATGTCGGATTGTATTTAGCCGGTGGGCGATAATGAATGAGGTTCGGCCGACCATCATCTGCCGCAATGCATCCTGGATATGAAATTCAGTCCTGGTATCAATACTGCTTGTCGCCTCATCCAGAATAAGGATGGCAGGGTCTGACAAGATAACGCGGGCAATCGCCAGTAGTTGCTTCTGGCCTTGGCTCAGGTTGCCGCCGTTTTCAGCCAGCGGTGTATCATACTGTTTGGGCAGGAGCTGGATAAAATTGTCGGCATTGGCCTGGATGGCCGCGGCTTTTATCTCGGCATCGGTAGCTGCCGGCTTACCATATTTTATATTGTCGCTGATCGTTCCGGAAAACAAATAAGTATCCTGGAGTACGATGCCAAAGCATTGGCGCAGGCTGTCGCGGGTATATTCTCTGATATCACAGCCATCGATGAGAATCTGGCCGGAATTAACATCATAAAAGCGGGTCAGTAAATTGATGATGGTCGTCTTGCCTGCCCCTGTTGGCCCGACCAGCGCCGTAATGCTCCCTGGCTTTACGCTAAAACAAATATTTTGCAGTATCGGTAAATCTTCCTGATAGCCAAAACTGACTTGATCAAACACTACCTGACCCTGGGGCTGCCACAATACTTTTGCGCTGGGTTTATCAGGTAGTTCTTCTTGTTGGTCCAATATTTCGAAAACCCGCTCTGCGCCGGCCACGCCGGACTGCAAGACATTATAAATATTACCTAACTCATTTAACGGTCTGACGAATTGCCGGGAATAACTGATAAAGCTGGCAATAACACCTACGGTAATGACTTGCTGAACGGCCAGCACACCACCGGTAACGGCGATAGCGGCAAAGCCGATATTGTTAATTACATTCATGAGCGGCATAATAAAGCCAGACCAAATCTGAGCTTTAGTACCTACCGATGCCAGCTTGCTATTTACCGTGTTGAAGTCGCTAATAGCCTGATCCTCGTAATTAAATGCCTTAATGACCTGGATGCCTGAAATCGTCTCCTCGACTTGGGAATTTAACAGACCTAGCTGCACTTGCTGCTCTTTAAACAAAGTTGCCGTTTTTCGGGTAATTGTCCTGGTAAGTAAAACGACTAGCGGCACAGTAATCAGGCCGGCTAGAGTCAACGTTGGACTTAAATATACCATCATTGCAAAAGAGCCGCTAATGGCAATTAAGCCGGTCATTAACTGCACTGCAGACTGTGAGATCGTGTTGCTGACATTATCGATATCATTAGCCAGTCGACTCATCAATTCGCCGTGTGTATGACGGTCAAAAAATGATACAGGCAGCTTTTGGAGCTTTTCAAACAAAGTGCGTCTCAGCTCGCGGACTACCCGCTGAGAAACTCCAGCCATCAGCCAGCCCTTAATAAATGCGAGTGCGCTCTCGGCAAAATAGATTACGCCAAGTATTAATAGTAATAGTTTCAGCAGGCGGAAGTCTATGACATCACTGCCAACAGCTATTGCGTCAATATAGAGACCGATCATATATGGGCCGAGCAAAGTAAGTACAGCATCAACGATCACAAACGAGCAAATAACAATCAAGCTATTTCTTTCTGCCGCTAAGTAATGCCCTAAGCGCCGCAGAGTGCTACTAAAGCTTTTGGCCTTGCCGCCGGCTAGTTCGGCGCCGCGACCGCCGATACTGTCTTTTGGCCCCAGTAGTCGATTATTTGCCATGCTTTAGCTCCTTACCAAACTGAGATTGATAGATCTCTTGATAGACAGTACAACGATCTAATAATTCGGCGTGCTTGCCTTTACCTACAATCCGGCCATTATCGAGCACGATGATTTTATCGGCGTCCATTACCGACGTAATCCGTTGGGCAATGATAATACACGTACAGCGGGCGGCATATTGCCTGATCGCTTTTTTTATTCTTGCTTCAGTCGCTGCATCGACCGCGCTGGTGCAATCATCTAAAATTAGTATATCCGGCTGTCTGACCAGCGCCCTGGCAATGGCTAAGCGCTGTTTCTGACCACCTGATAAGTTGACGCCGTTTTGCCCTAATCTTGTTTGGTACTTTTGAGGAAAATCCATGATAAACGTGTGCGCCTCAGCCATTTTGGCCGCAGCTTCAATTTCAGCCCTATCAGCCGTTTTTTTGCCCCACTTTATATTATCTAAAATTGTTCCGGTAAATAATATTGTCGTTTGCGGTACGATGGCAATTTTATCCCGCAACTGTCGGGCAGCTATTGTTGTAACATCTTGGCCATTTACTATTATGAGCCCAGTAGTGGGATCATAAAACCGGCAAATTAAATGCGCCAAGCTGCTTTTTCCAGCTCCTGTAGCGCCAATAATGCCAATCAGTTCGCCTGGGCTGCAGCTAAAGTTGATGTCCTCCAACACATATTTACCGTCTTGACCATAGCTAAAGCTGACATCCATAAACTTGAGCTGTCCGCCTGTTATTGCTTGCTTAGGCTCTGTAGCTCTTAACGTTGGCGCTTGTTGCAGCGTGTGCTGGACAAACACCTCACCAATCCGGTCAACAGAAGCCCGCGCTCGGACAAGCATATTAAAAACCATGGAAATTATGATCAGCGAAAATAAAATATGCATCATATAATTGATAAAGGCGATGACCTGACCTACTTGAACTTGTCCATTACCGACACCTAGTCCTCCTAGCCATAGCACCGCAATAATTCCTAGGTTGAAGGTCAAAATTATTCCTGGCCCAAACGCCGCCATTACCCGCATTGCGGCAACTGAATCAGCCTGCAGGGTGTCATTGACCTGAGAGAACTTTTCCTGTTCATAATCAAACCGGTTAAAGGCTTTTACCACTCTTACGCCGGACAAATACTCCCTGAGCACACTGTTCACCCGGTCAATCGCTGCTTGAACCTTGAAGAACAAGGGAAAACCTATTTTCATATTAATGATGATCAGGATAATTATGACAGGCACAATTGCGGCCAGCACTACAGCTAACCTGGCATTTAAACTAACAGCCATAATCAGACCGCCAATACAAAGCAGTGGCGCCTTCATCGAAATCCTCATCAGACTATTGATAAAATTCTGGACTTGAGTAACGTCATTCGTAATTCTTGTTATCAGTGAGGCCCTATCTAGTTTATCAAGTATAGTAAAGGATAATGTCTGGATTTTTTCATATAGATCAGCCCTTAGTTCGGCTGCCAAACTTTGAGATACCCGGCTGGAAACAATATTACGGGTGGTAGCAGCTATAGCGCCTGCTGCTGTAACCAGCAGCATAAAGCCTCCTAGTCGAAATACATAATCAATTTGGCGGCCGGCTACGCCAACATCAATAATGTTGGCCATAATCGTCGGCTGCAGCAGATCACATATCGCCTCCACTGCCACAAAAAATACGGCAACCCAAAACTGCGAGCCATATTTTTTTATGTATTTATGTAGAAATTGCATATGGCTCTCCTCGTTTTCTTTGGTAATCCTGGCGTGCCATGCCATAGTATCATAACATTACCATTCGGTAAAAGCAAAACAGCCGATAGTTTGACTTCTGTAAGCGGGAGTTAAGAACGGCTAAGTCATTTAGATAAGGTCGACTAAACTTCAGTGGGGTAGTGAACTTGTTTCAGCAAAGCTGAAACATCGGGGGTTCAGGGGAGAGTCTACTCCACCTGAACTGAAGCCGCCTGTAGAGGCGGGAGTCTTGACTCAATGGTTAAGATAAACCTACCTGCAGCTAAGTCTCGCTTTATCCGATGACTAAACTGCGTCTTCGTGATATGATGATACTGCCACGTGGCAGCACATTTTAACTACTTAGTTAAGCTGATTAAGGAGCGATTAGTCGTTATGAGTTATGATAAGCAGGATGCAGCTAGTGCTGCTCACCCATCACAGTTATCTGTTATCAGGATGACTTTTATCTTAGGGACACTTGCCGCCTTTGGGCCGCTATCGATCGATATGTATTTGCCTGCACTGCCCAATCTTGTTGGTGATTTCGCTTCTACTGCATCTTTGGCGCAGCTTAGCTTGACTGCCTGCTTGCTCGGCATTGCTCTGGGGCAAATATTTTTAGGACCGCTCAGCGATGTACTGGGACGAAAAGGCCCTTTATTGGCCGGTCTCGTTATTTATGTTTTGTCGTCACTGTTATGCATAGTCGCACCTACTATGGAGCTGTTTATTTTCATGCGATTTATACAGGGGCTGGCAGGCTTAGCCGGCATTGTTATCTCGCGGGCGGCTGTGCGTGACCTTTATGCCGGCTCAGAGCTGACACGCTTTTTTCGTTGCTAATGCTGGTCAATGGTGTAGCCCCAATCATTGCCCCTGTCCTGGGCGGCCAGGTTTTGCAGGTTGCTTCTTGGCGTGGAATTTTTTTTATCTTGGCCGGTTTGGGCGCAATGATGACTGTCATTGTGTTGTGGGCCTTTCGGGAAACACTGCCGGTAAAATTACGCTCAACGGGTGGTTTTAGTAATACTATGCGTAGTTTTCGCATCTTGATTCATAACCGTACATTTATGGGCTATGCTTTAATTCAAGGGTTTTCGTCGGCGGCCCTGTTTGCTTATATTTCAGGCTCGCCGTTTGTTATGCAAAATATATTTGGCTTTTCACCGCAAATGTTTAGCCTGCTGTTTGCCTCTAACAGTATTGGTATTATCATTGCCAGCCAAATAACGGGCTTGCTGGCAGGACGCGTCCGGGAGAAAACGCTGTTGATTAGCGGCCTTACACTAGCCTTTGTCGCCAGTATCGGTTTGCTTGTTATGACTTTGCTGGAAGGAAGCTTGTTTACTATTTTAATGCCGCTCTTTTTTGTCGTATCAAGTGTCGGTATCATTGGCACCAGCAGCTTCTCTCTGGCTATGCAGGATCAGGCCAAGTCGGCAGGCAGCGCGTCAGCGTTGCTCGGCCTGTTATCGTTTATCTTAGGCGGAATTATGGCTCCGTTTGTCGGCATAGCAGGCAGCTATACGGCCGTCCCGATGGCTGTCATTATTACTATTGCCGAAGCGGTAGCAGTACTTTGCTATATTATGCTGGTAAGCAGAGCCTATAATGGCACTAATTCTATTCGTCGATAACAGCATCATCGCTTTATTTTTGGTGTTAAGTGGGTTTATAATGTAGATAACGATAAATGATATAATGCATAATCGAGATGGGGGAACGAGCATTGAGCCAGATCGATTTCAAATACAAGACAGACGAGCGATTACCTTGGAGAGAAACCGGGTTATATGGGTTGCAATGGTTTATGATATCGGTTCCATTAGTCATTATTCTCGGGCAAGTGGGAGGCGGTATCCATTATCCGCACAATCCACAGCTGCAACTGTTATATTTGCAAAAACTGTTTTTTGTAACAGGGGCAACAATGTTGCTGCAACTGATCTGGGGACATAAACTTCCCATTATCGTTGGACCGGCCTCGGTTCTACTCATCGGTATTATTGCTAATAGCACGACCGCGATGATAAGACAGCCGTTATTTATTCGACTATGGCCTTGTGTGGACTGGGCCTGTCGGTTTTGGGCGCTTGGGGTATGGTGGGCCGTCTTACCGCATTATTTACACCATGCATCAGCGGCATTGTGTTATTGCTAATCGCTTTTACCATGCTGCCTACAGTATTGAATTTTATTACTGCCGGACCGGATTTTTCCTTTGCTCACGGCGTGTTTGCATTCTGTCTGCTTTTTGCCATACTGCTTTCACAACGCATGCTGCCGGACTTATTGCGTTCGACGGTTGTCATCTGGGCTTTACTGGCGGGAAGTGGTTTCTATTATCTGTGGTTTCAGCCTGCCCCGCCGCTAGCCGTAGATCCAGTTCATATTGGCAGCGCTTGGCAAGCAGTCTCCTTCACGTTTGACATCGATTTAAATATGCTTATTTCTTTACTTTTTTGCTTTATTGCCCTGATGGCTAATGATGTTGGTTCGATCCAGACGACTGCCAATTTGCTAAATAGTACGGCTGCTGGTAAAAGAACAAAGCGCGGTTTAATTATTACCGGACTTGGCAATGCAATGGCCGGAATGTTTGGTGTACTTGGGCCAGTTAATTATTCTTTAAGCACCGGTGTCATCATTTCATCAAGATGCGCCTCACATTACCCCTTGATAGTGGCAGCTGCCGCCATGACAGTTCTGGCCTGTATCCCCGCCGTTATCTGTGCCATGTCTTATATTCCACCAATCGTCGTTGGCACAATTCTTTTTTACATGCTATGTTCTCAGATTTCCGGGGGAATAGGAGTGTTAAGCCCATACCTAGTCTCTTTTCGCTATGAGACCGGCATTGTTATTGGTATGCCGATGTTGCTGGCGACTTGTATTGCCTTTTTGCCTGCGTCTGTAGCCGAGACAATCCCGTTGTTATGGCGGCCGTTATTGACGAATGGCTTTGTTGTCGGCGTTATTGCGGCTATTGTGCTGGAAAAGTTGCTCCTGTCAGAAAAAAAGATGTAAACTTGTCCGTAGCAGTTACTAAAAAACAGCAGGTTCAGTGGATTGATAACCACTGGATCTGCTGTTTTAGCTTATTTACTAGCCGGAGCTGTCAATTATCAATACCTATCCTAGCATCTACGCCCTTGGTGTAATAATGCTTTATTTCCCGCATTTCCGTCACTAGATCAGCGCAGGCAATCAGCTCAGGCGGTGCGCCGCGACCTGTTAAAACAAGCTCTACCTTCGGCAGCTTGAGACGAATGATGTCTTGTACTTGCTCCCAGGTTACTAAATCAAAAACCATGGCGACATTTATTTCGTCTAAGATTACCAAATCGTATTCACCGCTGCTGACAGCCGCTTTGGCCCGTTCAATACCGCGGTTAACGACAGCTACATATTCCTGCGGCGGTTTTCCCGGCGGGAAAATAACGACTTCATCGCCCCACTTCGCTAACTCTGCGTCAGTCAGCGACCCCTCTTTGGCAATAAAAAATGGCTTGCCAAGCGTTTCTAACGTGAGTTGGGGCGATATATGGGGTAAAATGTTATGCTCACTATAGGCTTTACTTTTCATAAATTGTAGCACTAACACCCGCATCCCGGCGCCTAAGGCCCGAATTGCCAGCCCGATAGCAGCCGTTGTTTTTCCTTTGCCGTCTCCCGTATACACCTGGATATATCCTTCGTTTGGCATTGCTTATGCTCCTCGTAACTTTTATTAAAAACTTTTATTTCTCCATTTTCTATATAAGCAATCCACCATTGTATCTGCGCTCATACACCTTTCAATTTTTGAAAAAGATTTCATCATGGCTCTCTGTACCATTCAAAAGTCCCATTGATAAAGAGGGACGCACGCTTCAGGTGGATTTTTAACCAATCTGAAATTTTGGCGACCTTATCCGAATGACTTAGCCACGCCAAAATCTGTATAAATCAGGATTGCTATACAATATAATCAGAAAAAAGGCGTTCTTCATAAGACAGCATACCACATTTCTAACTATATTAAAACAGTTGGTAACGGAAGAAGCGCGACAAACGCATGAAGAAATTAAAAAAATTATATGGACAAGCAAACGCCGACATCTTTGAATATATTGAAGTCTTTTATAATAAGCGCGGAAAGCCATTCGAGCATAATTATAAAATTTCCTGTGGATTTTATGAAAGAGGCTTTAGTAAAAAAATGCATAGTTTTATAAATATGTCAGACCAAGCGATCTGGAGATATTATGCATTTATCATGTTATTGAACCCGGTAAGGTCAGCTGCCATTATTTTCTGGTTAATTAACCGCGGGGTGTAATAACTAGAACTAATTTAATCAACTTTCGCACCTCAAAATGGGCAGCAAAGCCATGATATAATTGGGTAGTCCGTTAAATGAAATCAACACTTGATGAAATTGCCGGAAGAACTCTTATAATGTTTTAGCAACAAACTAATTAGGATTGATCGCTAGTATAAGCTGGGGAGAAA
>Ga0153996_1000313_pt1 | contig 22378 bp, 20 predicted proteins | sample TSNC080MetaG_FD_104728 | JGI IMG/M metagenome (GOLD analysis project Ga0153996, IMG submission 104728) | Attine ant fungus gardens microbial communities from North Carolina, USA - TSNC080 MetaG | ecosystem: Host-associated > Fungi > Mycelium > Unclassified | place: USA: North Carolina, Lumber...
AAATTACCGGCATGCGTCTGCTGACAGATGATAATGCCAGCGCCTTTCAGGAGCAGATTATGGCTTATATGGAACATAAACTGGGAATCACTGAATTGAACCGGCTCACCGGAGATGCGGATAGCTGGGTTCGGCAGGACGAAGAGAGCGAAGACTGCCGGACAGAAGAAGCGGCCGTAGATGACGAGATAAAAAATTTATTGTCGGAAACAGATGAATCGTTACCGCAAGAAGATAATCCTCTTGTGAATATTGCCAATCTAAAACAATCCAATCTATTACGCATCGTAGTTCCGAATCCGGAACAGTTATCTCAAAAACAGATTGATTTATCCAATGTTCCTTCCGGGCGGGTGTTGCAGAAAGGATATGGAAGCTTCCAACAGAGAAACACCAATAAGGTTTTATCTAAGGCAGCGATGGGTGAATATATCCTGGAGCAGTTCGACAGTTTTTTGGATATAAAGGATACACCGGCTATGTCATACCAGGTAGAGTATATTCTGGGAGGAAAAGCCAGTGATGCAGAAAATCTTAAATATGTGGTTAACCGACTGATCATGCTGCGGTTTGTACCCAATTATGCTCATTTGCTTAGTGATCCGCAGAAAGAAGCAGAGGCTTCAGCGGCCGCTTTATCAATCTGCGCTTTGCTGACCGTGCCGGGACTTGCAGAAGTGGTCAAACATGCCCTTCTGCTGGCATGGGCTTATGGTGAAAGCATCATGGATATCCGCTCCCTGATGGCAGGGAAAAAGGTTGCGCTGATTAAATCAGCGGAGAGCTGGCAGTTGTCATTATCAGGTCTACTGGCTCTGGGAACGGAAGATGACCGCATAGAAGGTGCAGATGTGGAGGACGGCTTGGACTACCGTGCTTATCTCAGAATGCTTTTGTTTATCACCGAACAGGATACTTTGGCAATGCGGGGGCTGGATATGGTAGAGCAGGAGCTCAGAGTTGGTCAGGGACTTTCGTTCTTTCGGGCGGACTACTGTATTAGTGCAGTTGAAATAAACAGCAGTTACTTTTTGCGCAGAGGTTTGCAGTACCAATTTGATACCCGCTTTGGCTATCAATAAAAAATATTGAAGGAGGTGAATGCAGATGCCCTTTCCATCTGATTATCTTATCTATCACAAGCAAATAATAACCAAAAAAAATCCCCAATTACTAAAAAATAACCAGAAAAGAAAGGAGAAGGACTTACACTTGGCACTCCCGCCGCGGCCGCGGCATCTTATCCGAACGGAGAGGGCATCTGCATTCACCTCCGGAAGTATCACTGTTGAAGCGGCCATGGCTGTACCGATCTTTTTCCTGGCCGCGGTCTGTATGATGTATCTGCTGGAAATCATGGCTGTTCAGACAGCAGTGCGTTCGGGTCTGCATCTTGCCGGCCGAAATTTGGCCCAGGAACTGTATGCTGTACCGATTATGCAGCCGGCATCCCTGGAAACCGATGTGGTGACGGCAATTGGAGCGGATCGCTTAGAGCGAAGCATCATAGTCGGCGGTGCCGGCGGTCTGCATCTGGAAGAATCAAATGTATCTGTACTGACGGGAGTCGGATATCTGGTGGCAACTTATGAGATACAGCTGCCTGTCCCGCTTTTTCGCGTTTCAGGTATTCCCTGCCGGGAGGAAATCAAAATAAAGAGATGGTGCGGATATGTGAGAACCGGACTTGGAAATACAGCAGAAGAGACTGTATATGTAACCGAAACCGGACTGGTATATCATAAGGACTACCACTGCACTTATCTGGATTTGTCTATTAGTCCGGCCTCGCAGCTGGAGGTGACGGATATGCGTAACAACTACGGCGGCAGATATTATCCCTGTGAACGGTGCCGGCCGCCGTCGGGCGGCAAAATTGTCTATATTACCGATCATGGTGACCGCTATCACGGCGAATTGGGGTGCAGCGGTCTGAAGAGAACGGTATATGCCGTACCGCTGTCAGAAGCGGCGGGGAAAGGAGTGTGTTCAAAATGTGGACGTTAGAATCGATATCCTGTACATTGTTTTTGATCGTTTGTTCTGTTATTGATATGAGGTATAAGAAGCTGCCGGTAGCAATTTTTATCGTTGCGGCAGCGGGAAGTATTGTGCTTATAATGCTGGGAAATGCAGATTCGATACTGGCAGCTGGCGGGGCGCTGATCGGAGTATTTTGTCTGTTTTTCAGCAGGGTAACGCGGGAGGGATTGGGTTATGGTGACAGTTTGCTGATATTATGTCTGGGTATCGTTATAGGATTATGGCAGATTATTGCTGTTTTGCTGACGGCCTTTTTCAGCGCAGCGGTTTACTCGGCTTTTTTACTGGCAATTCGGCACCGGGGGCGGGGCTATACCTATCCTTTTGTACCTTTTCTGCTGATTGGATATATGGGGGTGTTATGGCTATGAGAGGGGTAAAGGGCAGTGCAGCAATTGAAATGGCTTATATTATGCCGGTTATTTTTCTGGTTATTTCGGCGTTAATATACACTTCATTCTATTTTCATGATAAAAATATAATTCAGGGGACGGCATACGAGACGGCGGTAATTCTTAGCCAGAAGGAACGGCTGGCTGAGCCGGCAGATGGAGAAAGTGTTTTTCAGGGACGGCTGGGCAGTAAACTGATTTTCTTTGACCGGCCGGCTGTACAGGTTGCCATCGGTGAGCAGGAGGTAACCGTATCGGTGTCAGCCCGACGTAAAAATATGCGAATTTCGGTAGAGCAGAAGGCGGGAATCATCACAGCTGAAAAGATAATCCGTGATAAGCGGCGGATTGATAATATCATGCAGGAGTAAGAAATGAGGACGGAATATAAGAAGAACATTAACGGAACCTGCTTGGTTTTGGAAGAAGCAGTGGTATACGATGAGGACTATCAGGTGCAGATGATAGCGGTAAATGAAATCACCGGTCTGCTTCCGCTTAAGGCACAGGGGATAAATGAACGAAGCCGCTATTACTATGTTGTAAATGGGAAGATCAGCCTGAAGGCGATGTATGAGAAAGCAAAGATCGGGAAGCGGGATCTGGAGCTGTTTTTGGATCAGTTTCTTCAGACTGTAAGAGCAGTATATGATCATATGCTTAATATAAACAGAATTATTCTGGAACCGGAATTTATATTTTATGAAGAAGAGCAGTTTTATTTTTGCTATTATCCACTCGGTAATGAAGAGCTAAATATCCGGTTTCACCGATTGACGGAGTATATAGTACAGCAGATTGATTATGAAGATCAAGAAGTAATTTGTATGGCATATGAGCTGCATAAAAAAACGATGACAGAGAATTACAGTGTTGAACATGTAATCGGACAAATATCACAGGAACGGAAAGAGGAGGCAGAGGACCCGGAAGAAACTGCTGAGGCGGAGAAGCCGTTTGAACTGCAGCTTGTTACAAAAAGTTCATTGGTGAAAACACAAAAGATGGCGAAAAAAAATCCACTGACTAAAATTTTACAGCGGAGAAAATCCAAATGGGGGCATTGGGGAGATTTACCATAGCAACGAAAAGACGCGGTAAAGCGCCTACCTTTTTCTTTGCTTTGACGGGTACTTTATGATATAATAAACCATCAAATGTCCATTTAGTACCAGGAGAAGATTATATTGGAAAATTTTAAGAAGGCTCCCTGCACAATTGTGTTAGTAGCCATTAACGTCATGATTTTTTTTGCGCTGACTATGTTTGGTGCCACGGAGGATTCTGCATATATGCTTGAACACGGAGCGATGTATGTACCTTATCTGACCGAGGGGCATGAGTATTACCGCATCTTTACCAGCATGTTTCTGCATTATGGTTTCGATCATTTAATGGGCAATATGGTTATGCTGGCGCTGCTCGGATGGCAGCTGGAACAGGAAATAGGATCTGTAAAATATATAATTCTTTATCTTGTAAGTGGATTATGCGGGCAGTTTGCAATGATTTGGTATGATGTATATATAAATAATTATGTACCATTTGCCGGAGCTTCAGGAGCGGTTTTCGGGGTCATCGGGGCGCTGCTCTACGTAGCTGTCCGCAATCGCGGACATATTGGGCGAGTATCGGGACGAGGCCTTCTTATTATGATTGTCATAAGTGTTTATTACGGCTTTACTACTCCGGGAATTGCCAATTTCGCTCATATTGGAAGTTTATTTGCCGGTTTAATGCTGGCTGTCATATTGTATCGGAAGCGTAACCGAAAAAGTGGTTCCGCGTCCTGGATCTGATTGAACCTGTATGAACCCGCCATGGGCGTCTGCTGTTTTTTGAACGATTGCCAGACCAAGCCCGCTGCCTTCTTGTTTGTGGGTTACGAACGGGGTGAATATATCGTCCAGATCCTCACTGGCGATACCGCATCCGGTATCGGAAATCAGAATTATGATATTATTACCTTCCGGATAAGCATGAAGAGTGATCGTTCCTGCAGAAGAAACAGCATCTTTTGCATTTTTTAAAAGGTTGAGGAACATTTCCCTTAATTTAATTTTATCGCCTCGCATAACAGGCAGATTCGGATCAATTTTAGAAGTAAATTCGATATCGGTGTCCACAAGTGAGGCAGCAAATGAGAGTGAGAGATGTTCCAGGCAGGTGCGCATATTTATTTCAGTGACAGATAGCCGTTCACTATTGTTGTAGCGCGAAAGCTCTTCGAGGAGCATTGTCATATATTCAACATCCTCGCGCATATAGTGCCAATGCTTAATGCTAAGAACTTCGGGATGGGTGGTCTCAATCAATTGGAGAGTACTGTATACGAGTGCCAGGGGATTGCGGATTTCGTGAGAAATCTTGCTCACCGTGTATTGATGAAAATCCAGAAGTTTAGTCAGCAGTTCTTTGTTTTCCGGACTGTCGGCCATCAGTTTATTTAATCTTTGCGTATCTTGAGCTGTAAATGTCATTACTCAGCACCACCTTTCAGGATATCAGTTTAACATTTGGAAGCTATTAATTCAACATAGAAAATTACTAAGAAAAGAGGGATTTAGGAATGAAAGAGGGAAATTGTATTTTTTGTAAGATCGTTAATGATGAGATTCCTTCGGTGGTGATCCATGAGGATGAGGACTTTCGCGTGATACTGGATCTTGGCCCGGCATCTAAAGGACATGCTCTGGTGATACCGAAAGAACACTATGCTGATCTGTATGAGCTGAGTGATGAATTGGCCTCCAGGGTGCTGGTGACAGCTAAGAAGGTAGTCTGCAGGATGAAAGAAGTCCTGGGGTGCGACGGCTATAATATTGTGCAGAACAACGGGATGGCGGCGGGACAGACGGTAATGCATTTTCATGTTCACCTGATTCCCCGCTACAAAGATGACCGCATCGGGCTGGGCTGGGAAATGGGTAAGCTAAGCGATGAAGATCGCGACGAAATATTAGAGAAGCTTAGAGGATCGATAAACTGACAGAAGGAATATAAATGTAAATGAATACAGATGCAAAAGCTAGGTTCCAAGCAATATATTTGAAAAATAAAAATCTGGTTTTTAGAGCGGCTGTACACTATACGAAAGACAAAGTGGCGGCAGAGGATTTCATGCAGGCGGCATTTCTCAATTTATATATTCATATGGATGATATGCAAGATGACCAGCATGCGGAATACTGGCTGCTGAGAACAGTGAAAAACCTGGTGATCAATCATCAGAATAAATATAAAAGAGAAGAGTTCGCGGAAGACATCATACTGACCAGTGACTTACATGTGTGGACATTGAGCATCGAAGAGGAAATGCTGACCAATCAGTACGATGAGACATTTAAGGAGTTTCGGGAAAGAATCTTCAGGGCATTGTTTGCGGAAAATGAAAACTGGTATACAGCCATTACGCTGTTATATTGCAGAGAGAGGCCCTATGATGAAGTAGCAAAGGAACTCAACATGAATACCGAAGCACTGTACAGTATGGTATACAGAGCAAAAAAATGGATAAAGCGAACATATGAAGAACAATATCTCGCGTTAAAAAGACAATAAACAACAGGTGACTTCTGCCACCTGTTGTTTGTGTAAGTTGGTTCACTATTTCCCTGATGCCGCTTTTTCTATCAGATTAACGATTGTACCAATCGGGTCCTGAGCCGCCGAGTTGTCCATTGCGGCAACATAGGATGCCCGGTGTTCGTAGAGGCCTGTAATCGTACTAAACAGTTTCTCGTCATTCAGTTCTTCTTCTTCCAGAACGACGCTGAAACCCTGACGTTCAAAAGAACGTGCATTGAGGATCTGATCCCCGCGGCTGGCATTGGCCGAGAGCGGAATCAGCAGGTTTGGTTTCCGCAGAGCCAGAAGCTCACAGATAGCGTTAGCACCGGCTCTGGAGATGACGATATCAGTCAGGGCGAAAACATCGCGCAAGGCACTCTGCATATATTCAAACTGCGCATAGCCCTTTTGTCTGGTTAGAGATTCGTCTACTTTTCCTTTTCCGCACAGATGAATGATCTGAAATTTTTGCAGAAGCTGCGGAAGGATAGCACGTACGGCATTGTTCACGGCAACCGAGCCGAGACTTCCGCCGATGATTAAAATTACCGGTTTATCAGGACTAAAGCTGCAGAACTCAAGAGCTGCAATTTTATTGCCGGAGAGTAATTCCTGACGAATCGGAGAACCGGTTAAAACAGCTTTTTCCTGTGGGAGGTGGTCTAAAGTTTCGGGGAAATTACAGCAGATATTGACTGCGGCGGACATGGAAAGTTTATTTGCCAGCCCGGGTGTCATATCTGATTCGTGGATGATGACCGGCACATGGTTGCGCTTTGCTGCGTAGGCAACCGGTACGGTAACAAATCCTCCTTTAGAAAAAACAATATCTGGATTTAAAGATTTTATAATTTTATTTGCCTCACTGAATCCTTTTATAACGCGAAAGGGATCGGTGAAATTCTGAAGACTGAAATAACGGCGCAGTTTGCCGGAAGAAATTCCATGATAGGGAATATTGAACGGTTCGATTAATTCTTTTTCCATTCCATTGTATGAGCCTATGTAATGGATATCATAGTCAAATTCTTTCAGACGGGGCAGTAAAGCAATGTTAGGGGTTACATGACCGGCAGTTCCGCCGCCGGTTAAGATAATGCGTTTCATATTCTTCCTCCGCTATCTATTCAGTATTTATAGGAATTATATTAAACAGATTTAGGGGAAAGGTCAAGGAGGAGGCACAAGAAAAACGCAGAAATGGGGTTAAGTTATGAGAAATGGTAACAAAAGGTCAGGGGACTTTCTGCGCCTTCAGGCAGAAGGTGAGGAGATCAAAAAAGAAGTGGAGGGCGATGAAGCGCTGCGGGCTCTGGAGGTTACACCGGAAATGGACAGGGAGATGGAGCAGCTCATCCAAATATATGAACGGGAGAAGGAGAGAAGGAGACTGGTGATGAAAACAAAAACTGACTGATTATTTTCTGAAAACTAAAAAAAATATAATAAATTTGCTTTTTTTTGTGAAATTGCCGTCAGATTTAGAATTTCAATTTGTTTACATAGTAGGAAGCGAAACCATTGTGTTCACATCTCACTACCAACTTTTAACAAATGTAGACCAAAAAATGCAAAGGGCCTAATATTGGAAAAGTTAACCGTGCACACTCATAAAAAATAGGTATAGGTGAGATGTGTACACAGTGGTTTTGGCTTACCGTTACATACGGTATATATTGTAATATAAGACCCTCGTCCCGATATGTCTGCTGGGATAAGGGCCTTTTTTAGCCGCACAGATTATTATTTTTCTTCTGATATGACATCTTTCAGCGCTTTGGCAAGCTGATCCGGGCATGAAGTGCTTTTATATCCGCATTTGATTCCTGACATCCGTGATATCGCCTCATCTACTTTCATCCCTTCGACTAAACGTGCAACGCCCTGGCCGTTTCCGGCACATCCGCCGACAAATTCTACCGAATGAATGGTATTGTCATCGTCTATTTCAAAATGAATCTCCTGCGAACAAACGCCGCTTGTTTTATAAACCATATCATAACCTCCTTAACAATTAAGATATACATAGAGATTATAGCAAATAAGACGGATAAATACCAGCCTAAAAGCGGTCGGGCCAGGAGGAATTCAATTGCAGGATAATCCGATAAATGCTACTATTAAGATAAATATGACACCCACGGATTCGAAAGTCATGTTTTTTCATGCAAGCTTAGAACGCGTGATCTTTTGACTTTGGTACCATAAAAAAGGAGAATGACAATATGATCGGAATTATCGGAGCAATGGAAGAAGAGGTCATCAGCCTCAGAGAGCATATGAAGCAGGTAGAAGTGAAAGAGATGGCGTCCATGACCTTTTATCGCGGTACTTTGTGCGCGAAAGAGGCTGTAGTGGTACGCAGTGGAATCGGAAAGGTTAATGCAGCCGTCTGTGCTCAGATACTGGTGGATATGTACGCCGCCGATGTGCTGATAAATACGGGCATAGCCGGTTCTCTGAATGCGGCTATTGACATCGGTGACATCGTTATTTCCAAAGATGCGGTCCATCATGATATGGATGCAGCGGTATTTGGTTATCCGCCGGGGCAGGTGCCGCGAATGGAGACGATGCATTTTGCCGCAGACCCGGTTTTGGTAGAAAAGGCTAAAGCGGCTAACGAAGCGGTTAATCCTGAGATCGGTACTTTTATCGGCAGAGTTGCGACGGGTGATCAATTTGTTGCGGGCGATGAGGCCAAAGAAAATATCGTGAACCTGTTCGGTGCCGACTGCGTGGAGATGGAAGGAGCACCGATTGCACAGGTTGCCTATCTGAACAAAGTTTCGTATGTCATTATTCGCGCAATTTCGGACAAAGCTGACAACGGCGCGGCAGTCGATTACCCTGCTTTCCAAAAGCGGGCAATCGAGCACAGCGTAAAGCTTGTCCTGAATCTGATCCCCCGAATCTAGACAATAAAAGGCATAGAGACGGAAGCGTTATTTGTAGATTTTTGTAAAACGGTTACTAAGGCCTTCTTTTTTATTTTGAGTTATAATAATTTCAAATCAAAAAGGAGGCTGTTTTATATGATAATGGTTATGTTGAAATACTACATTTTCTACTATATTATAGGGGCGGTAGCGTTGTTTGGGATCATTAGTAAAATGATTACCTATTCATCCCTGAAAAGGATGGTGAAGGCATCCAGTGATATGGCCAAAAGCGACCATTTATTTATGAAGATGGTGCGGCAGAAATTTGAGCATGCCTGCATGGTCAGTGATAAGGTACAAAATGTCGGGGCGTTTGTAGATAAGTATCTGTATGAATACCGGATACTCAAACTGCGGTTACACAGCTGGCGGCAGCTGCAGAAAATCGCACTCTGGCTGTGTGTGCTGCTGGGACTTGCGGCGGCGGCCCTGGAATTCGCCTACTACGGTATGACCGATACGGTTCTCCGCTACGGTGTGGAAGGTGTGGCGGCAGCTATTGTACAGTTTTTGCTGCAGGTTGCCCAGGATGAGAATTATCAGTTAAATGCTGCCAAAACATATATGGTCGATTTTCTGGAAAATGTTTATGCGCGACGATATGAGAAACTGTATCAGCAGAAGCAAGAACCGGAAATAAAACTAATGCCGGTCACAGAAGAAACGGCGAAGGTGAAAGCAGAAGAAAGACCGGAAAAAGAGGTCCAGGCGTCTGTGGCAGAAACGGAGCCCCAAGATCAGGAGACAGTGGAGGAGCCGCAGGAGGAATATCCGCAGGCGTCAGCAATTCGAGAAATTTTAGAGGAGTTCCTCGCATAACTTGCCTAACCCTTTTGTTTTTGCTATTATTAAGGATGATGTTAAATGACAATTTGAAAGGGTGGTAGTTAACATGAGCACTAAAGTCACATTTGATTACTCAAAAGCAAGTGAATTTATCCGGGACCATGAAATGGAGTATATGAGTGAACTGGTAATGGCAGCGAAAGACAAACTTGTCGCAAAGGACGGCGCAGGGAATGATTTTCTCGGCTGGATCGATTTACCGGTTGATTATGATAAAGAAGAATTTGACCGCATAAAAGCAGCGGCAAAAAAGATTCAGAGCGATTCGGAGGTACTGCTGGTAATAGGTATCGGCGGATCTTATCTGGGAGCGAGGGCGGCGATAGAGTTCCTGCGGCACAATTTCTACAATTCGGTAAACAAAGAGATACGCAAGACACCGGAGGTTTATTACGCCGGAAATAATATCAGTACATCCTATCTGCTGGACCTGCTGGATGTGGTCGGTGACCGTGACTTTTCCATCAATATGATATCGAAATCGGGGACAACCACCGAACCGGCTATCGCTTTCCGGGTTTTTAAAGAAAAATTAGAACAGAAATATGGAAAAAAAGATGCAGCCAAACGGATTTATGCAACCACCGATAAATCCAGAGGAGCGCTGAAAAACCTGGCTGTTGAGGAAGGATACGAAAGTTTCGTGGTGCCGGATGATGTCGGCGGACGTTTTTCGGTGCTGACGGCGGTTGGCCTTCTGCCGATTGCGGTGAGCGGTGCCGATATCGATCAGCTGATGGAAGGAGCTGCATCGGGACGGGAAGCGGCCCTCAATCGGTCGTTTGAAGAGAATGACGCCCTATTATATGCAGCGATGCGCAATATCTTACACCGTAAGGGAAAATCGGTAGAGATTCTGGCTAACTATGAACCAAGCCTTCAGTATGTATCAGAATGGTGGAAACAGCTGTACGGTGAGAGTGAAGGAAAGGATCAGAAGGGAATATTCCCGGCGTCGGTGAATCTCACTGCTGACCTTCATTCGATGGGGCAGTTTATCCAGGACGGCAGTCGGATTATGTATGAGACGATATTGAACGTGGAGCAGCCCCGCGGCGAGATTCTGGTGGGCGAAGAAGCGGTTGATCTGGATGGTTTAAATTATCTGGCGGGTGAAACGGTGGATTTCATCAATAAAAATGCGATGAACGGGACTATCCTCGCTCACACTGACGGAAAGGTTCCTAATCTGGTAGTGAATATCCCGCAGCAAAATGAGTTTTATCTGGGACAGTTGTTTTATTTCTTTGAGTTTGCCTGCGGCGTCAGCGGTTATGTATTAGGTGTTAATCCATTTGACCAGCCAGGGGTAGAGAGCTACAAACGCAATATGTTTGCCCTGCTGGGAAAACCGGGATTTGAGGAAGAACGGGAAGCATTACAAAAGAGATTATAGAGAATAAAAGGTGAGCGTGTGTTATCCAATCCAATCTTAGTCAGGACTATTCAAAATATCAGCAGTATTACCGGTGCTTCGTGTTCCGTCTGGAACATGAAGCAGGAATGTACTGCGCGGACCGGTGAGATCGCTTCATGTCTGAACGAGGCAGTCAGCCGGTTTATCAATACACAGACAAAACAAGACATGTGGATAGAAGAATCCTATGCCTTGTTTTTTGTGCGTGATGAGGAAACGATTATCTATGTGCTGGCAATGGAGGGGTTAACCGGCAGTGAGGCGGAGCGGACCGTTCAGGGCAGCCTGTGCTGCAGTCAGCTGGAGGGGTTGATACAGGCTTATAGGGAACGGATTGACCGCAACCGCTTCTATCAGAATCTATTGCTTGACAATTTCCTGCCGGTCGATGTTTATAATCAGGCTAAGAAGCTGAAGATAGAGACCCGGCAGCGACGGGCGGTATTTGTTATAGAAGCGAAGAAAGAAAACGACAATATAGTCCTGACGACAGTTAAGAGCCTGTATGCGGTTGGCGGCGGAGATTTTGCCACAGCTATTGGCGAAGGGTGCATTGCTATGGTAAAATCAATAGAGCCGACCGAGGACTATGAAGTGCTCGAACAAATTGCTAAGGGGCTTGTAGATACCATCGGTGCGGAAGCGATGGTGAAAATACGGGTGGCGTACAGCGGTATTTTCCATGAATTGACCGCCGTGCCCAGAGCTTACCAGGAGGCGCGGATGGCGCTGGATGTCGGCCGGGCATTTTATGCTGAGCGCAGTATTTTCGCCTATAAGGAGCTGGGAATCGGGCGGCTTCTGCATCAACTGCCGAAGTCCCTGTGCGAGATGTTTCTTGAAGAAGTATTCACCGGTAATGCGGCCAGTCAGTTCGATGAAGAGACCATGCATATCGTTGATAAATTTTTCGAATATAATCTAAATATCTCTGAAACAGCCAGGCAGCTGTATCTGCATCGCAATACTCTGATGTACCGGCTGGAGAAGATTCAGAAACAGACCGGTCTGGATATCCGGACATTTGATGATGCAGTAACCTTTAAGATAGCAATTATGGTTTCAAAACATGTAAAATATACTACAGAAATGGAGGATAAAAAATATGATTAAATTATATAAAAATGGAGCTTATCTGCTGAACGGCAGCGAAGTGATCGAAGATACCTCTGAAGCGGCAGCGGCGATAGCAGGCAAGATCGGCAGGACGGTTACACAGCAGGAGGCAAAAGAGCAGACCATCGCATATGAGATTCTGAAAGCCCATAATACCACTTCTGATATGGAGCAGCTGCAGTTAAAGTTTGATAAGCTGACCTCTCATGATATCACCTTTGTCGGTATCATTCAGACTGCCCGGGCATCAGGTCTGGAGCGTTTTCCGGTACCTTATGTGCTGACAAACTGCCATAACAGCCTGTGTGCGGTCGGGGGAACGATCAATGAAGATGATCACATGTTCGGCCTTTCCTGTGCAAAAAAATACGGTGGGATATATGTGCCCCCGCATCAGGCGGTTATCCATCAGTATGCCAGGGAAATGCTGGCCGGCGGCGGCAGAATGATCCTCGGATCAGACAGTCATACACGCTACGGTGCCCTTGGAACAATGGCAATGGGTGAAGGCGGGCCGGAACTGGTAAAGCAGCTGCTCAGCAAGACCTACGATATTAAATGTCCTCAGGTCGTAGGAATTTATCTGGATGGCGAGCCGATGCCAGGTGTCGGGCCGCAGGATGTTGCATTGTCCATTATCGGTGCAACATTCGGCAACGGCTACGTCAATAACAAAGTCATGGAGTTTGTGGGACCGGGTGTTGATAAGCTGAGTGCTGATTTCCGCATTGGTATCGATGTAATGACCACTGAGACCACCTGCCTTTCATCAATCTGGAAAACCGATGAAACGATTAGAGAATTTTATGAGATTCACGGTCGTCCGGAGGATTACAAAAAATTGAATCCGGGTGATGCTGCGTATTATGACGGTATGATTTATATTAATTTAAGTGAAATCAAACCGATGATCGCCATGCCGTTCCACCCCAGCAATACTTATACGATTGATGAAGTGAATGCCAATTTGAAGGACGTTCTGCACGATGTTGAGCAGAAAGCGCTGGTCAGCCTGGATGGTGCAGTCGATTATTCTCTTCAGGATAAGATCGTCGATGGAAGATTGTACGTTGAACAGGGAATCATAGCCGGATGTGCCGGCGGTGGATTTGAAAACATCTGTGCCGCAGCTGATATTATACGCGGCCGGAATATCGGGGCTGATGAGTTTACCTTCAGCGTATATCCGGCCAGTACACCGATCTATATGGAATTGGTGAAAAATGGTGCGGTAGCTGACCTGATGGCTGCTGGTACTATTGTTAAAACCGCCTTCTGCGGACCGTGTTTCGGTGCAGGCGATACCCCGGCCAATAATGCCTTCAGTATCAGGCACTCGACCAGAAACTTCCCGAACCGCGAGGGATCTAAGCTGCAGAATGGCCAGATATCATCGGTGGCTCTGATGGATGCCCGCTCCATTGCAGCTACGGCAGCGAACAAAGGGTTTCTGACATCAGCGGCCGAAGTGATGGACCGGGACTACCAGACACCAAAATATCACTTCGACCAGACGATCTATGCAAACCGGGTATTTGACAGCAAAGGTGCAGCCGATCCCGACGTGGAGATTAAGCTTGGACCAAACATTAAAGACTGGCCGGAAATGTCGGCTCTGCCTGAAAACATGATTCTTAAAGTGGTATCGGAGATTCACGATCCGGTGACTACAACCGATGAATTGATCCCTTCCGGTGAGACCTCTTCTTACCGTTCCAATCCACTGGGGCTGGCTGAATTCACCTTATCGCGCAAGGACCCGGCTTACGTTGGACGGGCTAAGGAAGTGCAGCAGGCGCAGAAAGCTATTGAAGCCGGAGGCTGCCCGATGGATGGGTTGGAAGAATTAGTTCCGGTGATAGGGAAGATCAATTCTGCTTTTCCCAAGGATATCAAAGGAAAATTGGGAGTCGGCAGCACCATTTTCGCAGTTAAGCCGGGAGATGGTTCGGCCCGTGAGCAGGCAGCTTCCTGCCAGAAAGTACTGGGTGGCTGGGCGAATATCGCCAATGAATATGCAACCAAGCGTTACCGCTCTAACCTGATTAACTGGGGTATGCTGCCGTTTTTGATCAGTGAGGATCATAATGCTCTCTCCTTTAAAAACGGTGATTATATCTTCGTGCCGGATCTTCGTAAAGCATTGGAAGAAAAAGCAGAAGAGGTAAAAGCGTATGTAGTCGGCGATAAGATGAAAGAAGTGATTTTTACCCTCGGCGATATGACCGATACCGAGCGTGAGATTATCTTAAAGGGATGCCTGATTAATTACTACCGCGGTTAAATATTTATAGAATAATGGAGCCCCTATTGCTGGTTTCAACAGCCATAGCCAGGGGCTCCGTTTTTCATTGCTCCCTTAGAAAGAGACCATAATTTCTTGATACCTGGTTAGTATTCAATTCTGTAAATGTATTCAAAACATCCATTTCACCATATCCGTATAAATTATTTGGATAGGTAATCCCCGACCTCCGTCTGGCCCCCGCGATCAATAAGGAACGGATAAACGGCGTATTGAGGTCAATTTGATTTTTATTAACAATGCCCCATTCAAACATCAGTGCTGCCGCTCCGGCAACATTAGCGGCAGCAACGCTGGTACCGCTCATCGTTTGGTAACCGCCTCCCGGCTGCGGCCCTGTAATATTAACTCCGGGGGCGATAAGATCGGGGCGGATGACCTCATAACGCGATGGTCCTCTGCTTGAGTCAATCGCCAGGTGCATGTTAGCGGGATTGTATGAACCAACAGCTATAAGAGCTTCTGAATTGGCTAACTCGGTAATGGTATAATTAGCGCTCGATTCGATGAAATAGGTATCAGGGCTGCACCAGTTCTGCATCGGCAGCCAGGCGTGGAAGTGTCCGTTGATAATAACGTCGCCGTACAGATTGATGATCCATAATCCCGGTTCCGGGTTTCTCAGCCGGACAACAGCCAGCTGATCACCGTTAACATCACTGCCGATATGGTAATCGATCCAGATTGTCGTATTATAAAAGACCAGATCTAACCGGATGTTAGAGGAGTTTCTAACCGGCAGGCGTTCGATAACTTCACCGGAAGGAGAAATCAGGCCAACCGAGAATTTATCCGGAGCATAACCCCAGATATAGATTGCCAGACCGGCCTCGTCCTCGGCAACGTTGAACTCTATATCGGTGCTGTCTCGTGATCCTTCTAGTGTTGCTTCGGCGTGCTTCATCGTATTTCCCTCATTTCCGCCGGCCGAGGTAAAGCAGAGGGAGCGGTAGCTTGAGATCAGGTTGCCGTAAGACAAGCCGGTGTGGGAGCCTTGATTGGAGCCAATACCCAGCAGGAGTGAAAGTGGCTGGTTGTATTCCCGGGCTTTATTGATTAGATAATCTATTCCTAACAGTACATCGGTTTCCTGATAGGCGATGGCATTTTCGTTAAAAAGCATACTGTTTTCCCGGGCATATTGTTTCGCTGGTGCCAGCTTTACAAAAATGATTTCGGCATCCGGTGCTACGCCGCTGTATTGATCGCGGTGATTGCCGCATGCCACCCCGGCCAGAAAAGTTCCGTGACCGTTATCATCTTGAGTGGGTACTATATCAAAAGGCCGATCGGAATGAAGAGCTTCGTTTATTTGTTCTGCGGTATATTCTGTACCGAACAGATAATTTTCAGGCGGATTACCCGTCAGGGCAGTTTGGTCCCAGATGATTCTTATGCGGGTGTTGCCGTACTGATCGATAAAGGCCGGGTGAGTGTAATCGATACCAGTGTCGACAAATCCTATGAGTACTTGCTTGCCTGTTAAGTTGAGGGAAGGGTTATTCCGCACCGGTAATATATTGCTGGCATTCAGACTTTCTACGTCGAGAAGTCCGAAAAGAAGCGGAAAACTGGGGTTGAGGATTACTCTTATGTCAGGCAGAATTGCATATGCAACGCTTCTCCGCAGATATACGATAACCCGGTTAGGCTCATACTGAGCGCCGAGGATGATATCAGGGTTATCAAAGGCCAGATGCTGCAGATTAACATCGTTATACGCCAGAAAACTGATAAATTCGTTCGAGCGGACCGTTTGTTCAATCTCAGCAGGATCTTCCGGGGTTTCCAATTGAGCCATGCGGATAGCGCTGTCTGTCGATAAGAAATCCATTGAGTTTTTCAGGCACATTTTTCCAAACCCCCAGATAATGTTCGGGAAGGTAAGACCACTGACCCGAATGGCACCAGAGTAAAGGGCGGTTTTTAATCTGCCACCGTACAAATATGGATCATTATTTTTAACGATTCCCCATTCCATAATGAGAGCGCAGGCCCCGGCGACAAACGGAGACGCAAGGCTGGTACCGCTGCCGGTTTCGTAACCGCCCCGGGGATAGGGCGCAGTAATCCCTATACCGGGAGCAGCAATATCCGGCTTCATGAAACTTGATTCGGCGCTGCCGCGGCCGGCAAAACCGGCGATTTTACCGGTTATATTATCGTATGCGGTGACGCTGATGAGATTCTGAGCAGTGGCCGGCAGGGTCAGAGTATTTTCTAAGGAGGGGTTGATAAAGCGGCATACGTCATTGTTGCTGTGCATCCATATATTATAGATACCGAAAATGACGGCACGCGGATGCAGTCGGAGAAGCCAGAGCCCTTCCTGGAGTGAACCGTTATTGTTCATAATCTCGATGTGGATGCTGCTGCTGGTTTGGAACGGTGTTGGACGGTTGTATAGCACCACCACACTTTCGCCGCCGAAACGATATCTCAGAACTTGCTGAAGATTGGGGATGACACCGGTAGATCCACCGTTTGGATGAATCAATTCAATCAGTATATCATCGGCACCGGGTTTCCAAAGTTCCAGAGAAATCACATCGGTATAGCCGCTGATGATAAACTCGATTTCCGGGCGGTTATTAATCGCCCCGTTTGTATGCAGCTGCTTGGCAGCGTCATTGCCGGTACCGGTGACGATTACACTTTTCCAATTCAGAGCAATATCGCTCATATAAGTTTCGAAGAGTCCGTTGCCGTCGCGGCTGCCGAAAGATGTACCGTAGCTTAGATTGATCGAAAGCGGCATGTTTAAGTTCCTGGCGATGTTGAGCAGATAGCGGACCCCGAACATGACGTCGATATTTTTGATGGGATAGCCTTCGTAGTCTACCGCTCCCAGTTTTACCACGGCAATTGCGGCATCCGGTGCTACACCCCGGTAATGTCCGCCGCTGGCCCGGCCGTTGCCGGCGGCAATACCGGCAACCATCGTACCGTGTCCGGAGATATCGGCTGACGGCAGGGGGCGGTTTCGATAAGCCGGATCGTCCAGAATGGCGTTGATTTCTTCCTCAGTATATTCAGTGCCGTGTGCAAAACCTTCCGGTGGATTACCATCCAAGGATTGATCCCATATCCTGATAATCCTGGTACTGCCGTCTTCATTGCGGAAATCGGGATGACTGTAATCGATGCCGGAATCGATGACGCCGACCAATACGCCATTTCCCCTCAGCATATAGGGCTGAAAGTTATTCACCGGTGGAATGCAGGCATCCCACATGGCGGTGTCCTGTTCAAATTGAAGGCCTTTTGGCTTCTCGATGTACTCCACTTCCGGCTCTCGGGCAAAGCTGGTGATGTAATCTTCAGAAATTGTAATAATTGCATAGGTATCTGACAGTACTTCGGCAACCGCATGATATTTACTGCTGGCAGCGTAAATGTCACCGCCATATTTGATAATCAGCCGCCAGGTGTTGGTGACTGGATCAAAACCGGTAGCGGCTTCGGTATTGATAATGAGTTCTTCGGGGGTTAACTGCATAGCGATCTGCAGATTGGGGTCGATTCTATTATCTGAAGCCATTGAAATTACCTCTGAAAAAAAGATAGTTTATTTATCTTATGCAGAGTGGTTCTGAAAAATTTGTAATAAACATACATGAGAACTATATTCGGTAAGTGTCACGCGGTGTGACTGGAATTTATTGACATTTATTAAAAGCGTGTACTATAATGATGAAAACTTGTTCCGCATCAAGGGATGAAAGACGGCCGTCAAAATGACAGCCGCCGTTAAGTAATCACGACCAAGGTAAAGTTATCTGTTCGTATTCGCTCAACTGGTAACGGACCATATTGATGTGGCCGTCGCCCGTAAATCGAATCCCTTCTTTTTCCAGTAAAGCGCGCTGGCGCTCCTGGCCGCCGAAAACGTGATCCGGCGACAGGGTACCGGCTTTATTTACAACCCGGTGACAGGGCAGGTTCTGCTCTGCTTTAACCCGGCTCATGATCTGCCCCACTTCCTGTGCTGCGCCGGGGATTCCGGCCCGTTCTGCAACCTGGCCGTAAGTGGCCACTCTCCCGGAGGGTATCGCTGCGACGACATCGTAAACAGCCCGTATAAATGCCGGCGTGATCTTAATCTCATTTCCCATCGTGATCCTCCTTTTCGGCTTTTTTTGACTTGCTGATATGATCCAGACTGTTAAAGATATTATATTTGATAAATTTGGAAAGATCAAGCAATTACAGTGAGCAGAAACCTGCCGGCGTGATCAGTAGTTTAGATTATTTTTAATATAAAAAAAAGATGATTTTCATGCAACACTTGCTGCCCAAACAGACTCTATTATATATCAACCGGAAAGGAGAAGCATTTATGAAATGCGATGCGAAAACATTTGCTCAGTTGTATCAGACCGTTTACAGAGATCTGTATCGTTTTGCCCTCTGTATTATGCGTCATCCGCAGGATGCCGAAGATGCGGTCAGCGAAGCGGTCATTTCAGCGTATCAGAATGTGGGAAAACTGAGGAAGCAGGAGGCGTTTAAAAGCTGGATATTCACCATTCTGACAAACGTATGCAAAAAAAAATTGCGGAGTTCAGCCGGACAGGAAAAACCATTGGAAGAGCATGAGTATGCGCAGCATACCGATATGGGTCTGCCTCTGGACGTAAAAAAAGCATTTTTTATCCTGTCGGAAGAGGAACGCCTGATTGTTGCACTGTCGGTATTCGGCGGCTACAACAGCAAGGAGATTGGCAGAATGTACAGTTTGAATGCCAATACGGTGCGCTCTAAAAGGAAACGGGCGTTGGAAAAAATGGGTTGTCTGCTTGAACATTAGCAGTTCAGGAAGCAAACAATTTAGAGTCTTAGAAAGGGGCAGCAATATGGATAATCGAGAAAATGAAATTCTAAAACGGATAGAAACTAAAACCAATCATATCGAGACACCGGAAGGTCTTGCACCGGAGTCGATGGAGCAGCGGCTGGAAAGCAGCAGCCGGCCGCACCAAAAGAAAAAAATATATTACCGCCTGGCCGGAGTGGCGGCAGCTTGTCTGGTACTGGTGATAAGCGGGGTCATACTGGCCGGATCATATAGGCGCAATCAGGATAAGATCGAACAGGGGGGCAGTGCCCTGAATGATATGCTGGCGGCGGCAGATAACTACGACGAGGTATATAAATATCTGCAGGACAGCAGTGCAAAGGATGGAAATTCATGGAGACTTTTTGGGAATGATACTGCCGGAATGGTGGAAGAATCCGCAGTGGAAGACAGCAGCAGTGCAGCGTCCTCTGAGTCGACAGAGGCCCAGGCCGTTGGCAGCAGTGATTATTCTGACACCAATATCCGCGAAGAGGGTGTCGGCGAAGCAGACTATGTGAAAACAGACGGAACTTATCTGTATGTCCGTAATAATAGCATGACCGACATTGAGATTATTGACACCCGGAATACCGAAATGAAGGTAGTGGGAACGATCAGTCTGGCAAAAACATCGGAGATTGCTGAATTTTATATTCAGAATGACCGGATGATGATATTGTGCCGGAATCTGGCGGAAACATCATATAATGCGGATGCGGCAGACGATATCATTGATTCTTCCTTTTACATGTATGATACGGCCAATACCCAGATTATCACCTATGATATTTCCAACCCCGCTAAACCGGAAGAATTGGGTGATTTAAGTCAAAGCGGCACTTATTATTCATCCAGATTTGTGGATGGCTATCTGTATGTGTTCAGCCAGTTTTATCCCAATGTGACCTGTGCCCGCGATGACATTGTGGGGTATATACCGTTTGTCGACGGCGATGCCATAACAGAGAGCCGGATTTTGCTGCCGGCTGGCAGGCAGGGAACGCAGTATATGGTAATTACGGCGGTTGCGATCGACGCTCCGGATAAAACAGCCGATAGTAAAGCGGTATTTACTTACGGAGGTCAATGTTATGTCAGCGGCGAGAATATTTATATTTATGAAGTCCAGTATAAAAATACTTTGGACGATAATTGGAAGTATGCTTATAACAGCCGAACAGCTGTCCGTAAGATCAGTTATAATAACGGCCAGCTGGAAGCCCAGGCGCAAGGTACCATTCCGGGATATCTTGACAGCTCATTCTGCATTGATGAGTATGACGGGTATCTGCGGGCTGTAGTCACCGTTCAAACCGACCGGACTACTACCAGTGCGGTATACGTTATGAACGATAAGCTGGAGACAGTTGGTAAAATCGAAGGTCTGGCAGAAGATGAACGGGTATATTCAGCCCGGTTTATGGGTGATGCCGGATATTTCGTTACCTTCCGGGAAACCGATCCGCTCTTTTCAATGGATCTGTCTGATCCCGAGAATCCGCAGATTATCGGTAAACTTAAGATACCGGGATTTTCCGAATACCTGCATTTCTACGGTGAGGGACTACTGTTGGGAATCGGGATGGGGGTGGATGAAAATACTCAGGTAACCGATGGGGTCAAAATCTCAATGTTCGATATTTCCGATCCGGCTGATATTAAGGAAATCGATAAATATGTCATCAAAGGAGAATACAGCTCCGATGCTTTCTATGATTACAAGGCGGTAGTGATCGATGCGGGCAAGAATCTGATCGGATTCAGCACATATGGAACCGCAGAAACCTATTATGTGTTTGACTATGATCCCGGAGAAGGCTTCACCTGCAGGTTGGAGAGAGCAGTAAACGGAACCTCTTATAGCGTGACCCGCGGTGTTTATATCAGCGAGACATTTTATGTCATCAAAGGAAATATAGTGGAGGCATATAGTCTGAAAACGTATGAGAAAATAGACGATTTGATATTGTAAAACAAATGTATAAAAGACAGAATATTCAGACAATTTAAAGTTAAAAAAAGAGTTATAAAATTAAATGATATTATAATCAAAAAAGTATTGACAAATAAAGGAGGCGATGCTATTATATAGTCATCCAAAAAAGAAAAAGAAAATACCAAATTCACATTTCGTGAACGGCTAATGTTCTATAAGGTATTCTTTAATAATTTTGGAAATACGTGAAAGGAGGCTTTGTCCATTGGATACTTTTGAATCAACAATAACTCAATATATTAGTGGTATGGCAAGTGAAAGTTCCTGTGAAGAAAGCCTTTACCATAGATAATCCGGTAGTATAATATAAAGAAAGAATAATCGGAGAAGTAGAAGAAACCGGAATTAATATGATTATACTTGCAGATATATTGAGACAGATACCACAATAGTTCAAAGGATTAGACGATGTGTAAAGAAACATCAGCGAAAGTATCAGATTTATATAGCGAGTATTATAAATATACCTTATTGAATGAAGTTCAGTAGTTCAATAAGTATAGGTTATAGAAGAAATAGCCCGGTATGATGTAAATAAATAATAAGGGCACTGTTTACAAGCAGAAAGGCTATAGGTATTAAATAACCGGTTTAGATATTTATAATCATTTAAGAGGGACTATAAATAAGATATCGAGATTATGAATAAATAATCTGAGACTTTGAGTTATACAGATAATATAAAGGCTCACAGGAATAAAATCAAAAATTTTCCTCCGATAAATTTATATGAATGAAATTAAAACCAAATAAAAAATAGTCATTATAATAGTAATATTGTAATGACTATTTCAGACTGTAGACAAAGTCCCAAGTGCAACCGCACTTGGGTTTTGCTATATTTATGGACAGATTTATCCACATCTATCAAATGTCAGCACAAATGTAAACAAAAAAGTCTGTGTTATCAA
>Ga0153996_1000315_pt1 | contig 22297 bp, 19 predicted proteins | sample TSNC080MetaG_FD_104728 | JGI IMG/M metagenome (GOLD analysis project Ga0153996, IMG submission 104728) | Attine ant fungus gardens microbial communities from North Carolina, USA - TSNC080 MetaG | ecosystem: Host-associated > Fungi > Mycelium > Unclassified | place: USA: North Carolina, Lumber...
AATACTGGGCGGAATAATGACTCCCAGACCGCCTGCCACCGCCACTACAGCCGTGGAAAATACTTTATCATATCCCATCTGGAGCAGAATCGGGATGGTCATGCTTCCTACCGCAGCTACCGTTGCCGGCGCCGAACCGGATATTGCCCCGTAGAACAGGCAGGTAACAACCACTGCACAGGGAATACCCGCTGTCAGGTTTCCCATAAAGTATGCAAACACATCAAATAGCTTCCGCGATATCCCGCCCCTGGCCATAATCAGCCCGGACAGCACAAACATCGGTACCGCCAGCAGCGGAAAATTATCCAGACCGCCCAGCATTGAGCGGATTACATAGGTTCCGCCGGCAGTAAAAGATGGATCAAACATCCCCGGTAAAACCGATACAATTCCCAGTGAAATCGAAACCGGAACGGCAATGACAAGACAAACCACAAAAACAATAAAGACAATAATCACCGGCATTTTAAACCCCTCCTGATTCCTTTCTCCGGACTGCTTTCCACTCGATGACCCATCGCTGTATTATCCGTACCGCACTCAAGACAAAGCCGACCAGCGGAGCCGCCTGCACATAATACATCGGAATACCCAGCGCCGGGCTGCTTTGACCGCTGCCCACTGCCGCCATCAGGAATTTCCAGGCAAACGGAATCAGATATAAAAATAAGATCAATTCCAGCGTATGGTTTAAAATCTTAAATAACGCCTTTCCCCGCCGGGGAAAAAGAGCGATGAACTGTTCAATTCTTATGGCAATACATTTCTTTGTGCAATAACTGACGCTTAAGAATCCCGTCCAGATAAAGATATAGCGGGTCAGTTCTTCCGACCATGACAGCGAAATTCCCAACCCATACCGTGCGATTACCTGAAATCCCATAATCAGGACCATCAGGCCTAAAAACAACACCATCAGACCTTCTTCTAAATTTGCCTCCAGCCAGCGAAATCGATTCATCTTACAAGCCCTCATGAAGCAGTTCCAGTACGGTGCGCAGAGCCTCTACACCAATCTGCCCCGGAGCTGAGGCTTTTCCCGCCGCCCCAAAGGTCAGTGCCGAACCGAATATCTCGCCGCACAGGCGGCTGATAACGCCGGTTTGGGCCATCGACATAGTAATGATCGGGCGATCGGCGTGCTCACCGGACATTTCTTCAGTGGCTGCAAGCAAGGTCAGCACATCTTTACGGCTCTGAGGCATCACCGCAATCTTTGGAAGATCCGCCCCCATACTCTGCATCTTAACCAACCGTTTGATTATTTCTTCTTTGGACGGAGTCTTATTGAAATCATGATTGGATACAATCACTTTGACGCCGCATTCCCGAGCCGCACCAATAATCGCTTCAACATATGTATCGCCGATAAATAACTCGGCATCAACCAGATCGATATAGCCGCTCTTCACCGCATTTTGATTCAGTTCAACATACCGCTCAGCATCAATCGCCTTTTCACCGCCTTCTCCGGCCGTACGGAAGGTAAACAGAATCGGTGTTTCACCCAGGATTTCACGAAGCCTCTGCAATGTAGACTCTACTTCTGAAAATTGACCGCATTGGTCATACCAGTCAACCCGCCACTCCACTACATCAGCCCCAACCGCGCTGATGCTGCGTGCTCCATCCTCAATTTCCGCCTGCGTCCGGCCGACGATAGGCACACATATCTTAGGGACACCTGTCCCGATCTCAACATTTCTCACTCTTACCGGATTCATCATCTTCTCTCCTTACCTTTCAGTCTTTTCTATGAGTTTACCATAACGTAAATTGACAAACAATGCCAAAACCACACCGATCAAGGTGATTACGATATTCATTACGATGACCGTCTGGGGGCCGCTTGAAGCGCTGATCGTACCGGCTGCCGAAAGAATCGTGTAGTTCGACAGGCTGGAAGCGATCATGATGATACTGGTGATCGTACCTTTGATGCGCGGAAACAGATCATTAACCGTAGCAGTGGCCAGCTGAAGTACGCCGCCGGCAGCGGCGAAGCCGATCACAAAAGAGCCTGCCAGGCAGATCAGCGGCGTTCTGACGATATACACGATTACCAGCATAACTACCGAAATCGCCGGATAGATCGCCAAAAACCGAACCGCTTTGAATCGCGAAACCAGTACCGCTGTCAGGATGACCGCAGCTATCGTTCCGGCTGAGTACCAGGTCTGCATGATCCCGGCATCGCTCATCCCAGCCACTTCAATGCCGAACTTCTGCGCACAATTCAGCCACAGCTGGAAGGTGGCCGTACAGGTAAAACCAATTGCGATCAAGGCAGCACTTTCCATTGTAAATTTCGCTTGCTTTAGATTTTTTAAAAATGATTCTTGCTTTCCCCCACCCTGCTGCTCTTTCGCCGGCAGCGGAATCTTAATGCACAGCACACCGATGATCAGGATCAAAACAGCCGCGGCGATTAAAAGGGTGTTGTACGACATCTGGTTGGCCGCGATAAAGCCCAGCATAAACGGCAGGAGAAGCTGGGATGCAGAAATAAAGAATTTCGTCAGCATGGTCGCCAGACCGGAACGGGGCTTTAGGATCTCCACACATGCCGGGATGACTCCCGTATCTAAAAATGAATTGGCCGCGCCGCCTAAGATTGCGGCTGCATATGCTATCTGCATGCTCGGAGAATAGGCAACGCCCAAAAAGAAGACCGCATAGGAGGCAATCCCGATCAATACACATGGACGCCGACCCAGCTTATCTGAAATCACCCCGGCAAAGGGCAGGGTGATTAAACGCCCCAAACCTAACGCTGCTGCGACCAGGGTAACGGCATCATCACCACTCCCCCACTGCACTGCCAGCGCATCTTTTATTACCTGCTGTCCGAGAACCGAACAACCGATTCCATGAACAAAAAAATTCAAATAAAGAATCAATGCACTTGGGTATAACTTTTTACCTTGAACGGTATTCATCAGCTCATTTCCCCTTTCTGTTAATCATATTTAATATCCAGTATTTCCTTCATATACGATATCGGCATTGACTGTCCCGTCCAGAGCCGGAATGCTTCTGAACCCTGAAAGAGCATCATGCCCAATCCGTTCATAGTCTTACAGCCAACCTCTTTCGCCATTTTTAACAGTGCTGTCTCCCGGGGAAAGTACACTACATCAGTAACGATCAGATCCGGTCTTAAGAAAGAAGCATCGGGAATATAAGTCTGACCTTCCAACGGCTTCATTCCCACTCCTGTGGCATTGGTAAATATGTAACTGTCAGCAATCTCCGCTTTCAGCCGGTTCAGATCCGCCAAATCATAGAGGACCGCCTTACATTTGGTATTTTCGTTGATTTTATTAACCGTACTCTGAGCATTTTCCCAGAAATCATCTTTCTGATTGAATATCGATATCTCTCCGACACCATCCAGCGCCGCCTGAATCTCAATTGCCGTGGCAGCCCCGCCGGCACCGACGATGGTCATCTTTTTACCGATCACATCAATGTTATGATCCTTTAAAGCCTCCATATAACCGGTACCATCGGTAATATGGCCGGTCAGTACACCGTCTTCACTGACAATGGTATTCACCGCGCCGCACATCTCGGCTGCCTTAGAAAGCTTATCAAGGTACTTGTGGACCACCGTCTTATTTGGCATCGATACATTAGAACCCTTCATCTGCAGAGCCCGCAGTCCCTTAACCGCATCCTCCAGCGAATCATTATCCACCTCAAATGCCAGATAAGCATAGTCCAGACCTAACTTAGCAAAAGCTTCATTCTGCATCGCCGGTGAACTGGAATGCCTGATGGGGTATGCCAGCAAACCAATTAATTCGGTATGCCCTGTAATTCTTTCTGCCATGTTTTCTCTCCTTTTCCTTCTTTACAATATTCGATTTGTTAATTAATAAACAACCTCATGCTACCATTATACTCCACACGGTCTGATAGTTCTAATATATCTTTTATCGGTTTTTGATAGTTTTTAACTATCATTTATGGTATAATTTATACAAATAAAATATACGGAGGTACCTCCATGACCTTTAATCAGATCCGTTATTTCCACTGTGTAGCTGAACATCAGCATTTCCGCAAAGCCGCCGCTGAGCTGAACATATCCCAGCCCTCTCTAAGCCGTTCTATCGCGGCCCTGGAAGAGGAACTTGATCTGGTGCTCTTTGAACGTTCCGGTCGTAATATCCGTTTAACAAAATACGGCAGTATCTTTTTGGAACATGCCGGCCGCATTTTAAGCGAAGTAGATATCGCCGCCGAGCGGATGCATCAGCTCTCCGGCACCGAAGGACACGTCGATATCGCCTACGTTTTTCCCCTTGCAAGCCATTATATACCACATATGGTACGCCGGTTTCTGACCAAAGCTAAAAATAAAGGTGTCACCTTTAGCTTTCATCAGAGCCATACCGCCGAGATGGTGAAAGGGCTGAAGGCCGAACGCTATGATGTGATTTTCTGCTCCTATGTGGAAAATGAACCCGACATTCAGTTTATACCGATCATAAGTCAGGAAATGGTAGTGATTACTCCGCCGGGCCACCCGCTCTCACAAAAGAAAACCGCTTCACTTACCGATCTCGAGCAATATCCGATCATCGGTTACGACCGCCTCTCCGGATTAGGCAAATACACCCGCCGGATCTATCAGACACATGGGCTGAACCCTGACATCATCTGTGAATCCCCGGATGAAAATGCCATCTCCTCTCTGGTCGCAGAGGATTTCGGCATCGCACTGGTGGCTAACGTCACGCAGATTCAGGATCGTAACATCTGTATCCTGCCGATCAACGATACGGCTCTGGCCCATACTGTCTATCTGGCATATAAAAAGAACCGTTACATGATCGCTTCGGCAAAGAATTTTATCTCGTTTATCAGAAAAGAAGGCACGCATCTATAGATTCTATAGATGCTGCCTCCTTTTTACAAACTCTGCAAATTTCTTTACCACCGGAATCTGATATCTGTCTTTTACCTGGGCCATATAGATATACCGCGGCTGTTCAGGCTCATGAATGTCCAGAATCTCTACATCAAGCTGGTGCAGGATCGGAATATCGGGCATAACGGCAATGCCAAAGTTTTGTGCTACCAGTCCCGCCATCGATCCGTCTTCCTCGATTTCATAAGCGATCTCCGGCTTTAAACCGGCATTTTTAAAAAGCTTGTCAACCACCGGCCGCAGCCCGCTGTTTCTGGTATAGCTGATCTGCGGATAAGCCGCAGCCTGTTCCAGATGGACCCTCTTCTCTCCGGTCAGGGGATGTCCTTTCGGTACAGCGATCACCAGTTTCTCCCGTCCGACCGGTGTAAACTCGACTCCCGTCTGATCTTCGGCCATAGAGCAGAAGGCAATGTCGTATTTCTCTTCTTTGATACCCTGAATAATATTATGTGTATTCCCTACCGTAAAGTGAAAGGTAATCTGCAGTTCCTCATGCAGCCGCAGAAAATCCCCCACAAGCTGAGGAATAAATTCGCTCCCCAGAGTATAAATGTATGCCAGTTCGATATCACCGCCGGTCGGCCCGGTCATGCTCTTTACCTTTTTAACTCCCAGCTCAAGGACTTCCAGTGCTTCTTTTGCATACTCCAGAAATACCTGCCCGTATTTGGTCAGTGATACATTACGGCCTCGTTTGGCGAACAATCTCGTCCCCAGTTCCCGCTCCAGTGCATTCATCGCATGGCTCAGGGTCGGCTGGGATATCTCCAGCACTGCCGCAGCCCTGGTATAATGCTCCATCCGCGCCAGGGTTACAAAATATTTCAATTGATTTAAGTTCATAATACCCTCCCTTTATACAAAATAGCACAAATCATAATATATTTCTATCATATTCATTAAATTCATTCATTTGTTTTATGGTTTTATTTTTCTTATAATGCTCTCAGGAATGAATGAGACCCAGCTATCGTTAATCTATAGACAAAATTCATTTCGCAGACAACCTCAAACGTTATGAAAAGAATAAAAGGAGTGTTAATATTATGAGAAGCAGTTATAAACATATCTTTGAGCCGCTTTCAATCGGCCGTATGACAATGAAAAACCGCATCATGATGACACCGATGGGAACGAATTACGGCGAACAGAGCGGGGAAATGAGTTTTCTTCATATTAATTATTATGAACAGCGGGCCAGGGGAGGGGTTGGTCTGATCATGGTCGAGAATACCAGTGTTTATTCACCGGAAGGAGCTAATGGCACTACTCAGCTTCGTCTTGACCATGATAATTTTATTCCCCGCTTATTTAAACTGACCGAAAGTGTCCACAAACACGGGGCCTGTATCGGAGTACAGCTGAATCATGCCGGTGCCTCGGCACAATCGGCAAGGACGAATATGCAGCCGGTTTCGGCTTCCGATATTCCCTCCAAAGACGGCGGTGAAATTCCACGCCCCCTGGCCAAAGAAGAAATCTATCATATTGTCACAAAATACGGTGAAGCAGCCAAACGGGCTCAGACCGCCGGGTTCGATACCATTGAGATCCATGCCGGCCACTCTTATCTGATCAGCCAGTTTCTATCACCGTTAACCAATGAGAGAACCGATGAGTTCGGCGGCTCTCCAGCCAACCGGGCCCGCTTTGCTAAACTTGTGATGGCCGAAGTGCGCCGGCAGGTGGGGCCATACTTTCCAATTTTTATCCGGATCAGTGCAGATGAGTTTTTAAAAGGGGGAAATACCCTGGAAGATACTCTGGAGTACCTGCAATATTTTCAGGAAGAAGCAGACGCCATTGATGTTTCCTGCGGCCTGAACGGTTCGCTGCAATACCAGATCGATGCCAATCATCTGCCCGACGGCTGGCGCTCCTATATGGCCCGCGCCGTCAGAGAACGCTATGGTAAACCCTGCGTTACCACCGGAAATATACGTGATCCCCAGATCGCCGATGACATCATCGCCAAAGGCGATGCTGACATTATCGGAATGGGCCGGGGCCTGATCGCTGATGCGGACTGGGTCAATAAGGTTGATTTCGGCGATGTCCGGGATATCCGTAAATGCATTTCGTGCAATATCGGATGCGCCGGAAACCGCATCGGTATTAACCTGCCGATCCGCTGCACGGTAAACCCGGCGGTTCCGGAAGGTGATATTTACAAGCAAAAGCAGATCAATAAACCTTGCAACGCAGTCGTCATCGGCGGTGGTACCGCCGGATTGGAAGCTGCCTGCACGGCGGCTGAGGTTGGTTGTACCACCTTCCTGATCGAAAAGAAACCGCATTTAGGCGGACTGTCCGCTGAGATCTCAAAGATTCCCGCAAAAAAACGGCTCTATGATTTTCCGCACTACCTGATCCATCGGGCCTCTAAACTTCAAAACCTCTTTATTTTTACCGGCACCGAAGCTACGGTAGACTTCATCAGTAATTTAAAACCCCAGATCATTGTTAATGCAACCGGCTCGGAACCGCTTCTGCCGCCCATCTGCGGACTGCATGAGAACCTCAGCCGGACCGGCGCTAAAGTGGCGGCAATTTCAAATATGATTGACCATATCAATGACTATCCGGAGGAGCTTGCCGGTAAAAATGTGGCGGTCATCGGTGGGGGTGCCGTGGGGCTGGATGTGATGGAGTTCTTTGCTGAGCGGGGCGCTGAGGTCAGCATTGTCGAGATGCTGCCGGCCATCGGCAATGGAATTGATCCGGTTTCAAAGGTGGCAATGTTTACCCTGATGAACCAACACGGCGTCAGACAGATGCCAAATACCGCTCTTAAGGAGGTTCGATCTGACTCTTTTCTGGTCGAAACAAAGGAAGGGCCGGAGGAACTTTTCTTTGATTACGGCTTCGTCTGCCTGGGTATGAAAGCAGCTGCACCGCTGCTTGCCAAGCTGCAGGAACGATTTGAAAATAACCGGAATGTAGAAATGATAAATATCGGTGACAGCCTGCGCGCCCGCCGAATCATCGAGGGTACAAGAGAGGGACGCAATATATTGAATGTATTGGAGAAAAGGGGATATCTATAATTTAATTTTATTGACCCGCAACAGCAGAAATAATACCCCAGAAGATGGTGCCGGCACAGCATGGTACGACACGGTTTCTGGGGTGTTTACCTGTAATAATCATGGTTACTCGGACAGTTTTTCTACCAGCTCTTCACAGATCTCCACCACCGATTTGTTATCGGTGTGAATAATGATGTCGGCAGCCGCCTCATATTTTTGCCGTCTCTTCTCTATCAGGTCACGGATAAACTCTACATTCTTATGACCGTTTAGAAGGGGGCGGTCGTCACTGTCTTTAACCCGATCCAGAATCACCTCCGGACTGGCTGTCAGCAACACCACCTTGCCGTTCTTCTTCATTTCCCCGACGTTTTCTTCCCGCATCGCAACGCCGCCGCCGCAGGACACCACGACATCACGTTCACTCTGCATTTCAACTAAAAGTTCGGTTTCGCGATTGCGGAAATACTCTTCTCCGTATGTAGCAAAGATATCGGAGATGCTCATCTGCTCCCGGTCGGCGATAACCTGATCCATTTCCACTGTTTTCATTGCGTACATCGTACTAAGGAAATCTGCCACCGTACTCTTCCCGGCCCCCATAAAGCCAATCAGAATGATATTGTGAGAGAATAACCTGCGCGACTGAATCCGCTTACTGCTTTTCAAAATCCGATTCATGATATGCAGTACTTCATCACCATGACGCACATCAGATAAGCGGGCGCTCCAAAGATCATTTTTCTTCTTCTCCTGCTCCGGCTGAAAGATTGGGATCTGCCTGGCCTCCTTATAGACCATCATCTTCTCAATCACCGCATTCCGGGCACCCAGCAGATCAAAGATTTTATCATCACAGACCTCCAGCGCCTTTCGGTACTGCTCCAGCTCATTCATCCGCAGCTCATCAACATCGGCATCACCGCTGTCACCGATGGCATCTGACACCCTGACCGACATGTCCTGATCAATATAGTAAAGCCGGCCGTTTTGGCGGAGCCAATGGAGATTCTCCTTTCTCCGCACCGCACCGCTGCCGGTAGAAATGAGCACACCGTTCTGTTTTGCCGCTTCTTTTATCATCTTGCTTTCCAACGCGCGGAACTTCTCTTCTCCGCCATCGATAAAGATCTCCGGAATCGACATCCCGACCTCTGTTTCAACCATCGTATCGATGTCCAGCCATTTTCTTCCCGACACCTCCTCCAGAATCCGGCCAATCATATTTTTGCCGCTGCCCGGCATTCCTACCATAACGATATTCATATAACCCTGTTTCAACAGCTTGTATACCTGTTTGGCCTGGGTTCTGGTAATCTCTTCACCAGTAAAAAGCTCAGCCGCTTTACGGGCCTGTTCCACCAGCATAAACAGACCGCTGATGCAGGGAATTTTACGTTCCTTTGCTTCTAAAAGCAGATTGGTTCTCAGGGGATTATAGACAACGTCAAATACCCCCTCACAGCAGGGGAAGTCGGCCAGGGAAATCAACCGCCCTTCATTATCAGGATAGGTTCCCACACTGGTGGTGTCAATAATCACCTGGACATCCCGGTGATCAGACAACTGTTCATAATAAAGGGGCCCTTTGCGGGAAACAAACAGCACTTCCCCGGCCCCCATCTTAACAGCCGCATAACGGGCAGTCAGACTGGTTCCGCCGCCGCCCAGGATCAGAACCTTTTTGCCGGCCAGTTCAATACCGGCATAATTCAGCGCGCCAATAATACCATACACATCGGTATTATAACCGCTGATCGTGCCGTCCGCCTCTTTCACCAGCGCATTGACACAGCCGATTTCTCTCGCCTCTTCCGATAGCCGGTCACAGCATGACACCACCGTTTCTTTATAGGGAAATGTCACATTCAGACCACGAAATGGCGTATTTTTGACAAAGTCTACTACTTCATCCCGGTGAAGCGGTACCAGTTCATATTCCGGATACCCAAACTCCCGGAAGATAGCCGGTGAAAAGCTGTGCTCCAGCTTTTCACCGATCAGACCTAATTCATACTTCATCCTGCTGCTCCTTCCTTACCCCTCACTGTAGCATCCCAGAAATGCAAACTGGTCGGCACTGTTTTCCATATCGGCAAGCAACGCTATGATTTCATCGGAATACACCGACGCTTCAATATCAAAGTAAAATCTGAATTCAAAATCCTTTCCCCCGATCGGACGGCTTTCCAACTTACTCAGGTTCAGCCCCTGGGAAGATATCTTCCCGATCATATTATGAAGCGCCCCCGGATGATGGTTAACCGAAAGCATCAGGCTGATCTTGCCGGCCCCGGCATAAACTTCCAGATCCTTAGAAATACAGATAAATCTGGTATAGTTATTTTTATTATTCTGAATATCCCGCTCAACCAGTTTCAATCCATAAAGATGAGCACACTGCGGTGAAGAAATCGCTGCAATATCATCCCGCCCCGATTCCGCAACATGTTTGGCCGCTGATGCCGTATTTTCATAAACCGTCACCTTTATGTCAGGATACTGTTTGAGGAATTCGCTGCACTGACTGAGCGCCTGTTCATGTGAAACGACTTCTTTAATCCGGCTCATATCAACCTCCTCTTTCATCAGCAGAGCATGGTTGACCGGCAGCTTTAAGGTCTTAACGATATAGAATTTATTTTTCTCCATCAGATCATAGACTTCGGTTACCGAACCGGCAGTACTGTTTTCCACCGGCAGGATGCCGTATTTGCACAGACCTTTCTGAACCGCCTGAAACACGCTGGCGAAGCTTTCAAAATACATCATATTTCCCAACGGAAAAATCTTTTCAGCCGCTTGCTGAGCATATGATCCCTGTACTCCCTGGCAGGCAACCATAGCCTTTTTCGGGAATTCCATCTTTACTTCCGCAGTTGCCGCTTTAATCAGCCCGGTCAGTTTGGTCGCTCGCTGCAGCTTCTGGGTCTGATAGCCTCTGGACAGATCAAAGATCGTAGAATAAAGCATTTTTACATACATATCAAATTCATCGCCGGCAAGTTCAATCACTTTCTGCATAACCTGCTGTTCCCTCTGCTGATCGAGAACCGGAAGATGCTGATCTTTTTTCTCGGCGGCTATTCCGGAAGCTGCTTTCAGCCGCCTTATAAACAGGGCTACCATCTCCTCATCCATCTGATCTATTTGTCTTCTTAACTCATCTAAGCTCATGTTCCATCCTCCAACTTTATTTTTTTATAAACATCATATCTAAGATTGCAACAGCGGCGGCCGCTTCCACACAGGGTACCGCCCGCGGTACGATACACGGGTCATGCCGCCCTTCTATCCGCAGCCTGGTTTCCTCACCGCTGGCTGCGATCACGCTGTTCTGCTCTTTGACAATTGACGGGGTCGGCTTAAACGCTGCCCGCATCACAATCGGCATACCGGAAGATAAGCCTCCCAGAATCCCGCCATGATAATTGGTCCTCGTTCTTACATTCCCCGCCTCGTCAGTATAGAATCCATCATTATTCTGCGATCCTCTGAATCTGGCTGCGGCGAATCCCAGTCCGAATTCAATTCCTTTCACGGCCGGAATTCCAAAGACCGCCTGGGCTAATCGATTCTCTATGCCGCCGAAAATCGGCTCCCCAATCCCAACCGGCACTCCGGTGACCGCCAGCTCTATGACCCCGCCCACCGAATCGCCGGCGGCTTTCGCTTCGGCAATGGCAGCGATCATTTCCTGACCGGCCCGGTCATCAATGACGGGGAATTCTTTCCGTCTAACCGCCGCCAGGTCCTGAGGCGTAATGTTCACTGCATCAAGCGACCGGTCCGGTATACCGGCTATCGTCAGGATATGTGCCCCTAATTCAATTCCCTGCCGCTCCAGAATCTGGATACATACCGCCCCGGCAAAGCAAAGGGGGGCGGTCAGGCGGCCGGAAAAATGCCCGCCGCCGCGGTAGTCCTGGTATCCCTGATGTCGGATCATCGCCGGATAATCGGCATGAGCCGGCCGCGGAATACTTTTTAACTGATCATAATCTTTGGATCGGGTGTTTGTATTATGGATCACTGCACAAAGTGGTGCGCCGCAAGTTCTGCCTTCAAAAAGCCCGGACAGGATCTCCGGCTCATCGGCTTCTTTCCTGGCCGTCGCATACTTCTGCCGGCCCGGTGCCCGCCGCTGCATAAACCTCCCCACGGCTTCCGGATCGATCTTTTCACCGGCCGGCAGGCCATCGATGACCACGCCGATCCCGGCAGAATGGGACTGGCCAAAGATGGATATTTTTATCTGCTCGCCAAAATTAGATGACATCTGTTTTTCCTCCTGTCTGTTCCCACGCGCTGAAAAATGCAGGATATGATTTTTCGACCGCCTCCGTACCATCGATGATAATTTCCCGACCCAGCGCTGCCGCTGCCACTGCCATCGCCATGACGATCCGGTGATCATTGCAGCCGGATACTCGTACCGGCCCTGCCGGTACCGCTGACCCGCCGCTGATGATCAGCCCGTCCGGCTGTTCCGCAACCTGTACGCCGGCCCGGCTCAATCCGTCAAACATCGCTGCCAGACGGTCACTTTCTTTGATCCGCAGCCGTTCAGCGTGAAATATTCTGGTGACACCTTCTGCCGCCCCTGCAACTACGGAAAGAATAGGAACCAGATCAGGGATCTCGGCGGCATCAATTTCGATTCCTCCCAGTTTTCCCCTATTTATCGTAATATCCTTATCTATTCTCACCTCTGCGCCAAATTGTCTGAGAAGTTCCAGCATTGCATAATCGGCCTGTCTGGTATCGGTCTTCAGGCCTTTGCAGATGACCGGTCCCTTGATTGCACCCAGGGCCAGATAGAATGCCGCACTGGACCAATCCCCCTCGGCTTCCGCCAGTCCCGGTGAACAATATTTCTGCCGCCCCGGTATGAAGTAGCCGGAATCGGTTTTTGTGATACAGATCCCAAACTGTTCCAGAGTGGTTATTGTCATGTCCACATAGGCTCTGGATTCCAGCGCCGTACTGAGAATGATCCGGCTGTCTTCACTGACCAGCGGCAAAGCAAACATCAGACCGGTAATATACTGGGAACTAATATTTCCGGGAAGCTCAAATACGCCTCCTTCTAGCTGTCCACTAACCCGAAAGGGAAGCTTCTCGGCCGAAAAGGTACAGCCTTTTCCCTCCATCTGTTCGGTCAATTCCGTTATCGGCCGATCCGGCAGCCTTCCTTCTCCGGTAATCGAAAATTCCTCCGCCACCGCTGCCGCCACCGGTAAAAGAAACCGCAGGGTGGAGCCGCTTTCACCGCAGAACAGCTGCGGCCGGCCGGCCCTAGCTGGCCAGATCGGTTCGATCCGCCATACATGTTTCCCGGTATTCTTTATCTCACTCCCCAGTGCCCGGAGACAATTCATGGTCGCTTCAATATCTTTTGACATTCCGCGGATAACGACCTCGGTCGGGGCTTCCGACAGCGCTGCTGCAATCAGGATCCGATGTGCATCAGACTTTGATGATGGTATCTCCACTTCTCCCTGTCCGCCGGCCGGATAAATTTTTCTCTTCATAGAAATCTCCTTAATTATCAATATCTCAATTCCGCAGGCCGGCAAGCAGATATTCTCCTGCCTCTTCCATCGTTACCGGATGCAGAATGCAGGTTCCGATTCCGGTAGGTATGATCAGCGTCAGTCTATCTCCGCGGCGTTTTTTGTCCTGCCGCATCACTTTCATCATGTCTTCCCATCCATATTCACAGAATGTCGGAAGATCATTTGCCTGTAATGCGGCAATTATCTCATCACGGTCCGCCTCAGACAGATGTCCGAAGGCTGCTGCCGCTCTGGCGATCAATGCCAGACCGACAGCCACCGCATGACCGTGGGAAACGGCAAAATTACTCAGTTTTTCGATACAGTGTCCAAAGGTGTGCCCCAGATTCAGCAGCTGACGCTGTCCGGTATCAAACTCATCGTCTTCCACCACATCACGTTTCATTTCCACACAGCGGCAGATGATCGCTTCCAGATTGGTTGTTGTCTGACCGTCTTTGATCTGAGCAAATAGATTTCCGTCACCGAGAATTCCGTATTTTATCGCTTCAGCGGTTCCTTCGGCGAAGGTTTCCGGCTTCAGGGTCTTCAGCAGATCGAGGTCGCAGATCACCTGCACCGGCTGATAAAAACTGCCGGCCAGATTCTTTCCGGCCTTCAGATCGATGGCCGTTTTTCCGCCTACCGAAGAGTCGATGGCTGCCAGGAAGGTGGTCGGAATCTGAACAAATGATATCCCCCGCAGAAAAACCGCCGCCGCAAAGCCTGCAAGATCTCCGGTCACGCCGCCGCCCAATGCGATCAGCATGTCTCCCCTGCTCATGCCGATCCCGGCCAGCCACTCCAAAATATCCGCCAGCACGGCAATATTCTTAGATTGTTCACCGGGTTCAAAAACAAAAACCTCGGCTTCGGTCCCCAAATCTTTTAACTGTTTTCTCAACGTCTCCAGGTGATACGATGCAACCGTTTCCTCGGTCACAACGGCAACTTTCTGAGATGGCGATACCGCTTCACTTATATTTCCCAGTATATTGCTGCCGATCAGCACATCGTAATTTCTCGACGCCTTTACCTCTACTCTTTTCATCTCTCTCCTTTACTCAAACTCCGGTTCTTCTTCGATCGCCTGCCGCTTTTCCCGACCGTCTTTCAGCAGTTTCATCATCATTTCGGCGTCCGCTTTCTCAATCGCATCGAGATATAAATTCAACCGCTCAATCAACTGTTTTGTCTCAATTTCCAGATACTCCCGGTTAGACATAAAAAGCTCGGTCCACATCACTTCATTAAGTTTCGCCACCCGGGTCATATCCTGAAAACTTCCGGCCGAAAAACCTTTATATTTATGCGACAGATCGTTTTTGATATAAGCGCTGGACACCACGTGAGCCAGCTGTGAAGTATAAGCGATCATCTGATCGTGTTCCTGCCATGTAGTTATCTGCAGCCCGCCAAATCCGAGCGAGCGGAAGAAGAAGCTGAGATCGTTCATCATGGTCAGGTCAGCTCCCTGCTCGGGTGTCAGAATCATGATCGCTCCTTTGAATATATCCGGATTGGAAAAGGCAAATCCGGAACGTTCAATTCCCGCCATCGGATGGCCGCCGACAAAGGAAAAACCATATTCATGTGCCAGCGGCAGGACAGTTTCACAGATGTGGGTCTTTATCCCGCAGCAGTCGACCACGATCGCCCCTTTTTTAAACGCCTGCTTATGGGCCTTAATATATTCCTCCGCCTGTTCGGGATACAGGGCTATGATGATGATGTCACACTCACCCGGATCACCCTCATTCAGGAAACCATCCACTGCTCCGACCAGTTTGGCCCGATAGCGGATCGTATCCGAAATATCCCAGCCCAGCACCCTGTTACCGGTATTGAACTTTACCGCTTTTGCCATGGAACCGCCTATTAGCCCCAATCCGATAATTCCTACTGTCATTGTTCACTTCTCCTATCTGCACGCAAATTTCTGCACTTCCAGTACGGCTTTTGCCAAATCATCAAATGCTTCCGGCGTCAGTGACTGGGCACCGTCACACAATGCATGGGGCGGATCGTTGTGCACTTCCACCATAATTCCATCCGCTCCTGCGACGGCGGCTGCCATGGCCATCGACTTAACCAGATATGCATGACCAGTTGCATGACTCGGATCGATTACGATCGGCAGATGGGTCAGCCGCCGCAGAACCGGAACTGCTGAAATGTCCAGTGTATTCCGGGTATATGCAGTTTCAAAAGTCCGGATTCCACGTTCACACAGGATCACATTTTCATTTCCGCCGGCCATAATATATTCTGCACTCATCAGTAATTCCTCAATGGTATTTGCAAGACCTCTCTTCAGTAAAATCGGTTTCTTGGTCCGGCCCAGTTCACGCAGCATATCAAAATTCTGCATGTTTCTGGCTCCCACCTGAACCAGATCCACCTCTTCAAACAAAGGGAGCTGCGATATATTCATGATTTCGGAAACGATCGGCAACCCGGTCTTTGATTTTGCCTCCAGAAGCAGATCGATTCCTTCAGCCCGGAGTCCCTGAAATGCATAAGGTGAAGTCCGCGGTTTAAATGCACCTCCGCGCAGCATCCCGGCACCGGATTCTTTTACCTTCTCCGCTACGAAACATATCTGCTCTTTTGATTCTACCGAGCAGGGACCAGCGATCAGCCTGAAGTTGCCGCCGCCGATTTTCACCCCGCCCACATCAACGATGGTATCCTCTGCATGGAATTTACGATTGGCATTTTTAAACGGTTCCTGGATTCTCTGTACCTTTTCCACGATATCGAGGGAACGGATCAGATCCATGTCAACCACTGAGGTATCGCCGATCAGTCCTATGATGGTCTGCGCTGCTCCTTCTGAGACATGAGTTTCCAGCCCCATGCTGTGAAGCCATTGTTTCAGGTTATCCACCTGTTCTGCATTACTGCCTGATTTCAATACTACAATCATCTTCTCTCCTCCTGTTGGGTTTATGGTTATTACTTGATAATCTCCCGTGAATGATGATGCGGGGCTTTCATGATAGTCAAGCGGATATTCGCAATCCGTTTCGCTGCCTGATCATAAAAAAGGACCCGCAATGAATTTCACTGCGGGTCGTATCTACGTTACGATCAAAATACTAAACGACAACTAAGCCATTTTTTGCAGTAAAATTCAAATGGAATCCTGGAAAAAATAGCTAAAGTAAAAATATGCAGTTGTAACAGCACTTATAGGTGTCGTATTATTCATGATAGTTGCTCCTAATTGAATAATTTGGTATTTTATAATTTCAAGTGGATTTAGTATATCACAACTCTTTAACTTTGTAAAGCGGCAAATCCTTGATGTAATTTATCTTCTGATCGAAACACCACTAAAGCCCTAAGTTCTTTTTCATCTCTTCCAGTTCGGCATCTACCGATGCGTTGGTGTTGGCACTGCGGTATTTTTCCTCCAGTGCTTTCGCCTCATCAATCGGCTCCTGATTCAGCTCGCTCATCGCATTGGCCCGGTCCAGCATCCCATCAGCTTTCTGCTCCATACGTTCAAATGCGCCCAGACTTCCCTGCATCTTATCTGCTGTTGATCCCATCCGGTTGACTTTTTCCTGGGTTTTGGCTACGGCAACCTTTGCCAGAATAGTCTGTCTGCGGGCTGTCAGCGAATTAATATCATTTACCAGTTTATCATGCAGGTCACGCATTTTTTTGGCATTTTCATGCGCCGCAGCATAGGCAGTATGAAGTCCTGCTCCGGCACTCTCCAATTCCTGCTTCTTGCTTAAAAATACTCTTGCATCATCTTCATTTCCGCTCTTCAATGCTTTTTCTGCCAGCCCGGAGTATTTGATCACTTCAGCAGCATTGCTGTCGACCAGACGCTTGGTACGGGATTCTTCTGCCATGACGCCAGCTGTTTCCTTCTTTACATCTGCCAAATCCTTGTTGGCTTTGCGCAGATACTCATCCACCATTTTTTCCGGATTCTCCGCTTTGTCTAACAGTGAGTTTACATTTGCTGAAATTATGTCTGAAAATCTTGATAAAATACCCATTTTAGTTCCTCCTTATTATCGTGAAGTATTAGTCGTCTTTTTGGTCTTCATATTTCTTCGCCCGCTCCGCAGCTTCATCATCGCCAAACGAATCTAACGGAGTATTTAGTATTTCCTGCATCTGCTCGTGTTCCAGATTCTTTTGTTTCTTACGTTTCATCCACCAGGCAAAACCTATTCCTAAAGCAATAACTCCAAGTAACACAATCATCACTCTATGCCATGGTGACCTCGTCACCTCCATGATACGTTCACCGGTTCTATCGAATGCCTTAGAAAATACTTCTTCATCAGTCAGACTTTGATCATAGTAATATAATTCAACATAATCCATCAGGATATCCGCTGCTTCATCATCCATCACCGTCTTTGCCTGCGAGCCGGTTACGTACCACATATGGTACTGATCACCATACTCAAAGAAAATCAGCAGGAAGTGTGCTTCATCTGTAAATAAAGTATCATAAACTGAATTGGCAAACGCCTCAGCCTCGGCATCAGTCGGATTATGTGATCCATTAATCTCATCGGTCAGATACAAGTACGGCTGTACTCCGGTCTTTCTGTAAAAATTCTTCATTCCGGCCGTCAGCTTGGTCTTGTTTCCGATCCAGTCCACCTCGTCCGTGTAATAGTCCGTCTCATTAGCAGCACCCGCCGGCAATGCTTCCCGGGCAGCAGTCGAAGCGGTTATGTTGGAACCCTCTCCTTGAATTGCCTGGGATATGGCTGTAATTACCGTACCCACGAGGATGAAAATTACCAACCATTTTATCATCGGCCACGTACAGCCTGATCCGATGCCCCTTATCGGTGCTGTATAACCCCCGCCATACGGCCTGCGGGGCGGTCTCGGCGGTCTATGATACGGCCTCGGCGGCTCTCTGTAGGGATCGCGATATGGCTCCCGGTACGGTCCTCTGGGCGGCGAACCAAACCCACCGCTGCCGGAAGGTTTAGATCCTCCCGATCCCAAACCGCCAAAACCGCCGCCAGAACGTTTTGATCCGCCAGACCCTAAGCCGCCGCTACGGCCACCGCCAACGCTGCTTCCACCGCTACGGCTACTGCTGCCAACGCTGCTTCCGCCGCTACGGCTGCTGCTTCCACCGCCGCGGCTGCTACCGCTGCTGCGGCCCCCGAAACTACGGCCGCCGCCTCCTCCACTGCTGCGGCCGCCTCCGCCGCTTGAGCCTCCACTACGCCCCATATCTTCCTCCTCATTCCGTACGATAAGTCATTATGACTCTCATTTTATCATAAAAAGCCATTGCCCGTCAACGAATTACCTGACCGATAATGTCACTCCGGTTAATCCTGGACGGCTCATCTATCACGCTGTTATCCGCTTCCACCAGATATTCATCAGACAAAAGTCCGGCATGCGTTTCTGCTGTTTCGACGATCCGGGTCACATAGCAAATCTCTCCCAGCTTATAAATAACAATATCATTCTGCTGTGGATTCTTCACTTTGTATTTCGCTTTATCGATTACATACCATTTTCCGTCATTTATAACCGGACTCATACAGGTACCGTCGACCTTGATTAACTGAAACATAAACACATAGACAAGAAATAAGATACACACCACGGCGACTGCAATCCCCGCTGTACGCATACGCCGGTATTTAATTTTTTTGGCAATGTTCAGATAACGGCGGGCTTCGGCCTCCTTTTCCGCTTCTCTGCTTTCTTCTTCCCGCTTTGCTTCATAATCAGCGCTGCATTGACTGCACACCTTTAAATGGGACCCGATCAGCTCCTTCGTGTCGGCACTCACCCTCCCCTCGGCATATAAGGCTGATAAATCCTTTATTAACACACATATATTTCGGTCACTCATTCTGAAATGCCCTCCAATCTATCTCTGACCATATCTTTTCCCCGGTGGAATATTACTTTTGCTGAATTTTCATTTATCTCCATGACTGCGGCGATCTCCTTAAAAGCCATTTCAAATACCAGACGGTAGATCATCACATCCCGGTATTTTTTCTTCAGCGTCATAATAGTTTTCAGCACATCATTTACCGCTTCCTTCTGTACTAACATCAGCGGCGGATCAGCGGCATTTTCATCCGGTACTTCTAAAACTGTATCCAGCTGAAAGGCAATCGGATTCTTTCGGTAATAACGATAGCACACATTCTTTGCGATGGCACATATCCATGTGCCAATACTTGATCTCCCCCGATACTTAGGCAGCGAGAGATACACCTGAAAAAAGGTCTCCTGCGTCAGTTCGTCAGCCAGATCCTCGTTAAAACTGGTCAGCTTCAGCAGAAAATGATAGATCATCCGGTTATATGTTTGATACAGTTCCTGAAATTCCTGCATACACCTCTCCCTTCCCATATCATTAGTCTAAACTATCGGAGAAAAGTTACATTTTTATCATCGGAAGTTACAGCATCGGCCAGATCACTTTACCGAACCACCCTGCCAGTTCTTCCGGCACCGGTTCCATCCCCTGTGCCGCCCACCATTTGACCATCTCAAGAAAACTTCCCGAAATGTGATTAATTAAAAATGCTTCTGGTATGCTGCTGTTTGGATGCTGTACTGTACTTAATATGTGTTGGGTGATCAGCTCATTTAAAAACTGTTTAAAGAACTGCAGAAACAGAGCTCCGCCCTCGCTGCTTAATAATGCCGTAACATCCTTCTTGCTGTCCTGGAGATGATAGAGAATATGGGTGATCATCGCATCCGGATTGCCCTCCATCAAGGAAAAATCATGCGTACTCTCCGTGTCCAGATGGGTTGAAAAGACGTGCTGAAAAATATCGGTACACATCTCCTTAACCAGATCATCTTTTGTTTCAAAATGAGCATAAAAGGTGCTCCGGCCGATATTGGCCCCATCAATAATATCCTGCACGGTAATCCTGGTATAACTTTTGCGCGCTAATAAGGTGCTGAATGCCGCAAATATAGCTTTTCTGGTTTTTTGCTGCCGCCGGTCCATAAAGACTCCTTTCGAGACATTTTTGCTGAATTGTTCCGTATCTTACATTCCTCCTGATCTGATTCTTGAAGCATTCCGGAGAAACCGTTTATAATTATATCAAACAAAATGTACGTTAATATATAAATAGTACTGCTAATCGAAGCAGTAATCAAGCAGTAATATCAGGGAGGTCTTTATCATGTTAGAAAAAATCAGCAGCCTGTTCGGCGGTGTAAAAATGACTATTATCGCCGCTGTATTTCTCATCATCAGTTTAATCGCACTGTTCACCAAACATGTCTTTTACATAGACCCGGCATGGGTGACCGTTGTGATCTCCGGTTATCCACTGCTGTATCTTGCTGTCACCAGATTGTTCCGGCAGAGATGGATCTCCTCCGCACTGCTTATTTCTATTGCCATGCTGGCTTCTCTGTTGATCGGCGAAATCTTTGCCGCAGGCGAAGTTGCTCTGATCATGGCAATCGGCGCAATTCTGGAAGACATGACCGTGGCGCGGGCGCAGAAAGGACTGACCCGCCTGGTTTCACTGACACCTGCTGCCGGGCGCAGACTCATCCCGTCCGGGTCCGGCTATGCAGAAGAAATGATTCCCGCTTCTGCCATAGCCTCCGGGGATCTCTTACGGGTGCTGCCCGGAGAAACAATTCCTGCGGATGGCCGGATCATCACCGGTACAACCGCAGTAGATCAATCGATTATGACCGGCGAATCTCTGCCGGTGGATAAGACTGCTGGCCAGCTGGTATTCTGCGGTACCTTTAATGGTTTTGGCTCAATTGATGTTGAAGCCACCAATGTGGGCGAGGATTCTTCACTTAAAAAACTAATACGCATGGTTCGGGAAGCAGAGGAAAACAAGGCTCCCATGCAGCGTATTGCCGATATATGGGCAGTATGGCTGGTACCGATTGCCCTCATCATCGCTGTGGCGGCATTTTTCATTTTACGGCTCACCGGTACTGAACTTACGGCGGCACTAAACCGTGCCGTAACCGTACTGGTCGTCTTCTGTCCCTGTGCGCTCGCGCTCGCCACACCAACAGCAATTATTGCCGCTATCGGTCAGGCTGCCAGGCACGGAGTTATCATTAAATCAGGCGAAGCATTAGAACATATGGGTAAGGTAAACACCATTGCATTTGATAAGACCGGTACCCTTACTTTTGGCAAACCGGAACTGACTGAAATCATCTCGTTTATGAATGATACAGATAAAGATGAGTTATTGAAATTAACCGCTTCCATTGAAGTGAAAAGTGAACATCCCTTGGGGCAGGCAATCGCAGCTTATGCCAGAACGGCCGGCTTGTCCCTGTACGAAACCCACGACTTTGTTATCGCCCCCGGTCTGGGAGTATCCGCGGAAATTGAAGGCAAACAGATTGTCTGCGGAAATGAAAGGCATTTAAATATGCACGGTATCATTATAGCTCCGGGCATCACCGCCGTTCTCGCCAAGCTGAGCAGGCAGGGAAAAGCCGTCATACTCACAGCGTATGACGGCATATGTATCGGAGCCGTTACATTTTCCGATGTAATAAAACCGGAAGCCCCCAGGATGATCGCCAAACTCCTCTCCCTTGATACAGATGTTACTCTGCTCACCGGTGATAATCAGCGGGCGGCGGCTTATTTTGCACAACAAGCCGGAATTATTTCTGTTTATCCGGATCTGCTGCCGGCAGACAAGGTCAATTATATCGTTAAATTGCAGGAAAATGACCGAAAAGTTTGTATGATCGGAGACGGCGTAAACGATGCTCCGGCT